>Ga0307468_100000037_pt1 | contig 77631 bp, 62 predicted proteins | sample atmdna_FD_203085 | JGI IMG/M metagenome (GOLD analysis project Ga0307468, IMG submission 203085) | Hardwood forest soil microbial communities from Morgan-Monroe State Forest, Indiana, United States - atmos_gases AM2C_05 | ecosystem: Environmental > Terrestrial > Soil > Temperate forest > Bulk...
CTCTTGTGGCTGGGGCGCTTGGGCGGGGCCGGTGGCCCGCTGGGGGGGGGGGGGGGGGGGGGGGGGGGGGGGGGGGGGGGGCCGCCCCCCCCCCCCCGGGGAAAGCGGCTCAGGATTCTCTTCCGGCCCCTGGCCCCCGGCCCCCAGCCCCTGTAGTTGAACGAGCGGCTGCGTCACTTCATCGGCGACCGCCGCGATGCGCTCTTCATAGGTGCGAACTTCGACGTGCATGGCGTGGGCTTTCATCAAGTGCTCGCGCGACATGGTCAAATCACACTCAAGGCCGCACACATAACAAAGCAAGGGTTGATTGGCTACGCGCTCGAACTCTTCGTGCGATGGCGCAATCGCCGTCGGGCGTCCGTCGATTCGTTTGACCGGCAATTCGCAGGGCGGCGAAATCTTTGCCTTGATGCCCTTGATATATTCGCGCGCATTGAACTCCGGCTTCACCAGTGTATCCAGATGATCCCAGACCATCTGCACGAGCGGGGCGCGCGGCTTATCAAATTCGCGAACCGGCAACTCTTTCAAATACTGCGCCGGCGAGATGCCTTCAAGCGCGAAGGCTTCCATCCAGCGCGCGAAGTCGAAGTGCTCTGACCAGCCGTCGAAGCGACAGCCCAAGCGCCAGGCGCGCTCGATGACATCGGCAAGCCGGCGGTCGCCGCGCGAAATGATGCCTTCAAGCACAGAGGTCTCGGCGTGATGCACCTTCACTTCGATGCGATAGCGCCGGCCAAGCTCGCGCAGCAGGCGCTGCTTGTGTTTGATCGAGTCGATGTCTTCCTGCTGACACCATTGAAACGGCGTGTGAGGTTTGGGCACAAAGTATGAGGCCGAACAGGTCACTTTGACGTTCTTATTAAATCGCGCACGGCCCAGTTCGCGCACTCGCCGGCCAAGCTCGGCGATGCCGCGCACATCCTCTTCGGTCTCGGTCGGCAGCCCGATCATGAAATACATCTTCATGGCCGACCAGCCTTCTTCAAAGGCCACGGCGCATGATTTCAGCACGTCCTCTTCGGTGACGTTTTTGTTGATCACGTCGCGCATGCGTTGGGTGCCGGCTTCGGGCGCAATCGTAAAGCCGGTCTTGCGAACACGGGCGATCTCGCGCGCCAGAGATTCTTTCACCCCCGAAGCGCGCAGGGATGAAACCGAAAAGCTCACCTTGCGCCGTTCAAGTTCAGCGCCGAGCATCTTCACCAAGGGTTCAAGGCAGGTGTAGTCCGCCGTTGACAGCGACGTTAAACTGGTCTCGTCGTAGCCGCCTTTTTCGATGCCGTCGATCAATGTAGTGACAATCGCTTTGGGGTCGCGCTCGCGCACCGGGCGATAGATCGTCCCTGCCTGGCAGAAGCGGCAGCCGTCAACGCAGCCGCGAGCGATTTCCAGCGACATGCGGTCGTGAACCGCTTCGATGTTGGGCACCGGCGAGGCGGTCGGGAACGGATAATCGTTGATGTCTTTGACGACGCGGCGGCGAATCGGAAAGGGGATCTCCTCGTCTTCGGGCCGGTTGACGATCAGCAACCCATGTTGCGGGCTCGGCGTCACGGTATAGAGTGACGGAACATACATTCCTTCGATGCGCGCAAGCTCCTTTAAGACTTGCCGGCGGGTCAGTTCCATGTCGGAATCGCGCAATTCCATGTAGCGCGCCACGAGTTCGGGGAAGGCTTCTTCGCCGTCGCCGATGACGAAGACGTCGACGAAGTCGGCCATCGGCTCGCTCGAATAGACACACGGGCCGCCGGCGATGATCAGCGGATCGTCGAGCGTGCGATCTTTGGTGCGCAGCGGGATGCCGCCGAGATCGAGCATCGTTAAAAGATTGGTGTAAGTGAGTTCGTATTGCAGCGAAAAACCGACAATGTCGAAGTCAGCAAGCGGCGTGTAACTTTCCAGCGAGAGCAGCGGCAGACGGCGCTCGCGCAACCGCGCTTCCATATCCGGCCACGGCGCATAGACGCGCTCGGCCTGCCAGCCGGCGCGGTTGTTCAGCAGGGTATAGAGAATCTTCAAGCCGAGATGACTCATGCCGATCTCGTAGGTATCCGGAAAGCAGAGGGCGATGCGTGTGCTGATGTCGCCGGCTGATTTGTGTATGGCATTCCATTCGCCGCCCGTATAGCGCGCCGGTTTTTCAACCGTCGGCAGGATCGAATCAAGAGCGGATTTATATTTTTCGTAATTAGTCATTGTTAGTTTTCAGTGGTCAGTGGTCAGTGGTCAGCGAGAGCATTTCTGCTGACCACTGACCACTGACCATTAGTTTACAAACCTTCTTCGGCGCACGCTGAGGGCGAGGCCGACGCCGATGAACATGGAAATGACGGCGGTGCCTCCTGAACTCATCAGCGGCAGAGGGATTCCCATAATCGGCATCAAGCCGACGACCATGCCGAGATTGCAGAGGATGTGAAAGCCGATCAAGGCGACGAATCCCATAATCATTAATGCGCCGGCGCGGTCGCGCGCGCCGACCGCCACGGCCACCATGCGCCAGATGAAAATCAAATACAAGAGCATCATCAGCAGGATGCCGCCAAAGCCCAGTTCTTCGGCGATCACTGCGGCGATGAAGTCCGTCCACGCGAACGGCAGAAAACCGAGCTTGCCCTGCGTGCTCTGGCCGACGCCTTTGCCGAGCACGCCGCCTGAACCGACGGCGATCACCGATTGAATCGTCTGGTAAGCGTAGCCCTTCGGGTCGGCTTTGTCCGGGTGAATGATGACATCAATGCGTTCTTTCTGATAACCCCGCAAGTGCGGATAGATGGCAAACAAACCGACGACGACGGCGGCGAGGCTGGCGGCGACAAGCACTTTGCGCATGCCGCCCAGGAAACAGAAAGCGCCCAAAATCGCCCCGAATGTCAGCATCGTGCCGGTGTCATGTTCGAGGGCGATTAAAATGATGGGCGGCATGGTGATCGCCCCCATGATGATCAGGTCTTTGAGCGAGAGCGCGCCGACGCGCGGCTGCGCCATGTGACGCGACAGCATGAGGATGGTCGCGGCTTTGGCGAATTCGCTCGGCTGCAAGCTGAAGCCGGCGACGTGTAGCCAGGCTTTGTTGCCATTGATCTCACGGCCTACGAACAGCACGAGGATCAGCATCACGATAATCGCGGCATAAAAGAACGGCGCGACGTTGATGATGATTTTGCGATAATCGTTGAGCATCAAGATGATGGCAAAGACCAGACCGATGCCGAGCGCGATGAGTTGCTTTTTCATCTCATCGCGGGGCGCGGTGCTGTGTATGCCAACGCAGCCCAACAGGGTCAACGCCACCGGCGTCAACAGCAACAGCCAGTCGATGTCTCTGAACGTCTTGCGATTGAAATCAACCATGACTGAAAGCGCAACTTGCGGCCAGAGGAAACTGAAAGCCAGATCAAACCAGGTTCCGCCGCGTCAATCTTAACACGCCATTGCGGGCGTCATGAAACTGTTCCTACTGTCTGACCGGCGCGCGCTTGCGGTCAGCATCCTTCACCGGCGGCGGCGTCAACATGGCAACCGCAGGGTTGTTGTCGCGATTCTGAATGGCCACCATGTCAAGATCAGGCAGGATCTGCCGGTTCAACTTCTTCGAATAGTAAGCGGCGATGATGTGGTTGACGGTCGGCGCTGACGCGGACGCCCCCCAGCCGCCATTTTCTGTAATGCAGACCACACCGATCTCCGGTTTCTCGGCGGTCTTCATCGGCGCAAAGCCGATGAACCACGAATGGTCTTTGTGCTCCTTGCCGCGCACCTTCTCTTTAGCGATGACCTGCGCCGTGCCGGTCTTGCCGCCGATGTTCAACTCGCGGGGAAAGGGAACTTTGCCCGCCGTGCCGCCTTCGTTGACGACGCCCCACATGGCAGCGTCTACGATGTCGACTGTGACCTTCGATAATTTCAACTCGGTCGGCTGATTGTCGTAGAACTTGGCTTCGAGGGTCTGCGTCGCTTTGGCTTCCTTGAAGATGTGCGGCGTGTGATATTCGCCGCCCATGACGATGCCCGATTCGGCGCGCAGCAACTGCATAGGCGGCACCGCCACCGAGCCCTGGCCAATGGCGCAAATGGCGGTATCGAAATCCTTCCACACCGGGTCGCGCGGGTTGACGCGGCGTTTCCATTCGCGACTCGGAATGATGCCGCGCGTCTCGCTCGGCAGATCAATCCCCGTCTTATGCCCCATGCCGAAGCGCGTCACCCATTCATTGATCTTATCGACGCCCATCTTCAAGCCGAGCCGATAGAAATAGCCGTCGCAGGAATGCACGATGGCGGCGTGAATATCGGGCATGCCGTGATTGCCGCCGCTATCGTGCAAAAAGCGGTTGCCGACCGAGAGGCCGCCGCCGCAGACAATCTTTGAACTGGTCGGCGTGATCGTGCCCTCTTCGAGCGCCGCCGTCGCCATCATGATCTTCCACGTCGAGCCTGTGGGATAGATGCTCTGCAAGGCTTTATTGAAGAGCGGGTGCGCCGGGTCGTTGATGATGGCGCGCAACTCTTTGCGATCATCAGACGAAATGACATTGCGCGCAAAGACGTTCGGGTCATAGCTCGGCACCGATACCATGGCGAGGATTTCGCCGCTGCGCGGGTCTATGGCGATGGCCGCGCCGGTGGCATGTTTTTCTTCAAATTGATCTTCGGCGACGCGCTGTATGTCGAGATCAATCGTTGTGATAATGTCCCGCCCCTTGATCGGTTCGACGCGCTCTAGCTCGGCGACAAACCGGCCTTTGCTGTCAACCATGACGCGGCGCTTGCCGTCCTCGCCACGCAGGAGCTTGTCATATACGGCCTCGATGCCGCCTTTGCCGATGATGTCACCAGACTTGTAACCGGCTTCTTGATACCTCGGCAGTTCGAGTTGCTGCGGACTGATCTCGCCGATGTAACCGAGCATGTGCGCGGCGGTTTTGCGGAAGCGGTATTGTCGCTGCGGCTGCGGTTCGACAGTAATTTCGGGATGTTCGAGTTCGTGCGCCGACACCCAGGCGCGGTCGGCATCCGAAGCGTTCTGCTTGACGAGAATGGGCAGCGATTTCGGGCGCAGCGGATCGTTGAGATGGGCGACGATTTCATTCTGGTCGATGCTGAGGTTGTCGACCAGCGCGCGAATCGTCTCGGCTTTGTTGGTGATATCTTCGGGCATGACGACGACGTTGAAGGCCGGCGTGTTGTCGACGAGCACGATGCCATTGCGGTCAAGAATGTTGCCGCGCGGTGCCAGGATGGGGATTTCGCGGATGCGATTGTTTTCAGCCCGCGCCACATAGGTTTCGTGTTGCGAAACTTGCAGGAAGTAGAAGCGCATGCTGAGCGTCACGAAGATCGCCAGGATGAGGTACTGGATCGTGTGCAGCCGCAGTTCGAAATTCTGCGTCTCTTCTTTGCGCTGGTCCTTTTTGCTACTCATAGAACCTCTTCTTAATCGCCATGCGGCGGGCCGCCGCCTGCTCGGAGAAGATACGGTCAAGGACGATGAACAAGACGATGGCCGCGACCGTATCGCCCAGGGTTCGCCAGCCCACCAGACGCCCCAGTTCCGCGTAGGTCCCGACATCGGAGAGCGGCTGTTCGAGCATCAAGTATAGACCAATGAACAGCACCGTGTTGGCCGCCGAACAGAGCGCCGCAATGGCCAGCCGCGCCAGTGGATTTTCGAGCGCGAAGCGCACGCTCGCCATCGCTACCAAATAGCCTATCAGCGTCTTGGCAAAGCCGCCAACGCCGAGGATGCCGCTGGCCACCGCATCGCCGCCGAGTCCGAGCGCCGTCCCGGTCAGCATCGCCAGCATCGGCGCGCGCTGCAAACCGAAATAGACGGTCACTACCAGGGGGAGGTCGACGTACCTGAAAAAAGACAAATAATTGGGAAGCAGCATCTGTAGCAAGAGCACGACGAAGATGGTCAGGACGATCTTGAATGTCTGCACTCTTCCAGCTACCTCAACCCACAGATGAACGCCGATAGACCCCTGAGTGATGAACTCCGATGAGGCGCGTCGCCAATTGCCGCTGGCCGGTTGAAACTCCCAGGCAGTGATCCTGGTTCATCGGTGCCTTTCATTTGGTTTATCCGGGCGTTTGTCACTCGGTTTATCCGGGCGCTTGTCATTTGGTTTATCTGTTGGTTTATCTGTGGTGTCTTCGTCAATCTTCAAATCCTTCGCCTCGACCAGCAAGACGAGAACGTGTTCGAGGCGATCAACGGGGGCTGTAAGCTTGATCACAATTTTATTGAACGGCGCATTCGGATCTTGATCGATGCGCTCGACCGTGCCGATCAGCAAGCCTTTGGGATAGATGCGATCAAGCCCCGTCGACACCACCGATTCGCCTTCCTGGACGTTGACGGCGGTGGAGACGTTCTTCAATTCGCAATGCGCGGTATCCAGGCCGCGCACTTCGCCCATGGCGCGCGAATTTTGCAGCATCGCGCCAACCCCTGCCTGCTTATCGGTGACCACCTGCACCATCGCGAAGTTTGGGCCGACTGAAACCAGGCGACCGACGATGCCACTGGCAGTCATCACCGGCATGTTAAGCTTCAGGCCATCGAGCGTGCCGCGATCAATCGTCAAGCGGCGAAACCAAGTCGAAACGTCGCGGGCGATGACGTTGGCGGCAATGCTGTGATACTGCGCGCGCGGCGGCAGGGCAAGCTGCGTGCGCAATCGCTCAAGCTCGGCGGCGTGCTCCCGCAACTCGTTCAACTCGCCGAGCATTTGATCGTTGCGGTCGCGCAACTCAATGTTTTCGGCCCGCGCGTGCCGCAAATCAACATAACTGGCGACGGTGCCGGTCACCGCCGAGACGGCTCCGTTGACGATGCGCTCGACAAACGACAGCGGCGTCATGATCCAGGTGCGAAAGACCGACTGCTCATTTTCCGGGTGCTTGGCGAGCGCCGACATCAACACCACCTGGCCGAGCAGCAAGGCCGCCAGCCACCACGTGGTTCTGCGTTGTGAAGCAGGACTCGCCGTCATACAACAGGGGTCAGGGATCAGGGGTCGGGGATCGGGGCAGACCATGCCGGCCCCTGACCTCCGACCCCTAGCCCCTGGCTTACAGGCTGTGATGAATCATGGTGTTTTCCCAACTGACGCGGTTGAGCAGGTCGAAATCGGCGAGCATCTTGCCGGTTCCGAGCGCAACGGACGAAAGTGGGTTTTCCGCCAGTGATACCGGCACGCCGGTCTCGTGCATCAAGCGCTTATCGATGCCTTTGAGCAAGGCACCGCCGCCCGTCAACACGATGCCGCGCTCGGCGATGTCGGCAGACAACTCCGGCGGCGTGCGTTCGAGCGCCACACGCACGGCGTTGACAATCGTCGAGATCGGATCGGCCAGCGCTTCGCGCACTTCTTCATCCGTGATCGTGATCGTGCGCGGCACGCCTTCAATCAGATTGCGCCCCTTGATCTCCATCTGCATGGGCTCTTCCATAGGCCAGGCCGAGCCGAGTTCGATCTTGATCGATTCAGCGGTGCGCTCACCGATCAGCAGGTTGTATTTGCGCTTGATGTACTGAATGATGGCCTCATCGAGTTCATTACCGGCGACGCGCACGGCGCGCGAGTAAACGATGCCCGACAGCGAGATGACCGCGATGTCTGTGGTGCCGCCGCCAATATCGACGATCATGTTGCCGTAAGGCTCGGTGATCGGCAGGCCAGCGCCAATGGCTGCGGCCATGGCTTCGGCGACCAGGTAGACCTTCGAAGCCTTGGCGCGATAGGCCGCGTCTTCAACGGCGCGGCGCTCGACCTGTGTGATTTCGCCGGGCACGCCGATGACGACGCGCGGCGAAACCCACGAGCGCCCGTTGTGCGCCTTGCGGATGAAGTGCTGCAACATCTTCTCGGTCACTTCAAAGTCGGCAATGACCCCATCCTTCATCGGACGGATGGCAATGATGTTGCCGGGCGTACGGCCCAACATCTCTTTGGCTTCTTTGCCGACCGCTTCGACCTTGTTGGTGATCTTGTTGATGGCGACGATGGAAGGTTCGCTGACGACGATGCCGCGCCCTTTGGCGTAGACTAGCGTGTTGGCGGTTCCCAGGTCAATGGCGAGATCGCTTGAGAATGGATTGAAGAGATTCCTCATCGTGTTTTACTTTGTGTTCTCCGGTCAATTCACGGGCCGTGCCCAGGGTTACAAGCGGAAAAGGCGCGGCCCAAACTACATGATCATGTTGATGACGCGGCCACCTGCACAGAGTCTTTCTGGTGCTGCTTGGCTTCGTACATTGCCGCATCAGCCAGCTCAATCAGCTTTTCAGCAATCATGGCATGCTCCGGGTAGCTGGCAACGCCGAAGCTTGCGGTTAAGTGTATCTCAGCGCCGACGCCGCCCGTGAAGCAATGCTCGGCGATGTTGGCGCGCACGCGCTCGGCCATCAGCATGGCGGCCTGCGACGAACTCTCCGGCAGCATCAGCACAAATTCATCGCCGCCGTAGCGCGCCACAAAATCCGAATCGCGCACCGACGCGAGGATCAACTTAGCGATTTCGGTGAGCGTCACACTGCCGGCGCGGTGGCCGTAAAGGTCGTTGACCGACTTAAAGCCGTCTAGATCGATGAAGACGATGGAGACCGCCGAGCCGTAACGCCGGGCGCGACGAATCTCTGTGTCGAGCGACTCGTACAGGTAGCGAACGTTGTACAGTCGCGTCAAATCGTCAATCAACGTCTGCCGCGTCGCATTGCGATAATCGATGGCGTTGGCGAGCGCCAGTCCGAGCGAGTGGCTGAACAACTCCAGTTCGCGCGCTTCATCGTTACTGAACGAGTCGCGCCGCGTCGCCAGCACGACGCCGATCAGCCGTTTGCCTGCAACCAGCGGCACGGCCATCATGGCGGCGACCGGCAAAGCGCTCGCGGAGCCTTGCCGGCGGTCGCGCGTGGCAACGATACGGCGGTCGCGCGCCGCTTCGGCAACCAGCGAACGGCGGTCGTTGAGGTCAACAAATGGGCCGACCGGAACAGCGGTGGCGTTGATGGCGCGCACCAGTTCCAGATGCGCGGCGTGGCTGTCTTTCAAGAAGACGGCCAGCGCCTCGGCGCGGATCAACTGGCTCAAGGTATCGAGCGCACGCTGAATAACCTCGCCCGGTTCGAGCGACGCGTGCAGCGCCACGGCTGCTTCAAAGAGCGCTTGTTTGATACCCGTTTCTTGCATCTGCAAACACAACAGGCGGAGCCATCGGCCAGGCGTCTCAGGCCAGGGGCGGCCTCAACGAGAGGCTGCGTGCGATGGATTCCGCCCGATCATTCAATTGACTTCCCAGCAGAGCAAGAGATTGTACAAGGGAGAACGACGATGCTGGCTTAAAGCCGAAGCGGTGGATGAACGATTGTAAGGTTTCGTGAGACCGCCCGGCATCGTTCACCGATTACGCATGCCGGTCTTCCTGGTATATACTGCTCGCCTCGCGCCGGTTCAGTCTGCTCCCGTTCTTCGTAAATTCTTCAGAGAATGAAATCTATCACGCGCCCATCTAACGCGCAAGAACTATTGCAGACAGCCGGCGCGGAATCAATGAAAAATCTTGCAGGCCCGGCTTGCGCCCGCCCATCGTCGGTCATTGCCTGCCGGTTAGCATCATTTCAACGCGCCTCTCGCCAACTGAGCCTCACTCATTGATCTTGCTCTTCCTCAGCTTCGGGCGAGAAAAAAGGCTGGCCGCTTTTCAGCAGCCAGCCCTGGTTTTTCAGCCAGCAAATCAAGCTTCACTTGATCACTGACAGATACAACTGTTATTTCGGGTGTCGCGATCAGTGAGCGTACACCGGGTTACGCCTACAGGGAACTGTAGACTGGCCGAGCCTTTGAAGGTTCCTTCATCGTCTTTGGCCAGCACCTTCCGGTCAGTCGCATTATGGATAAAGGTCACGATGTTGCCTGTACGTGACACACTCGCCCTGCCGGTGAAGACCGTGCCATTGCAGCAGTAACGATAATCACCAGTCAGCGAATTGCCCAGGAAGACCATGTTCGGATTACTATCATCCTGGAGGCAGACATTGAACACGGTGACCGTGAAGCTACATGTCGCCGTGTTGGCCGAGGCGTCGGTCGCTGTGCATGTCACCGTCGTCGTTCCTACAGGGAAGCAGGTGCCTGAGGGCGGCGAGCAAGCTACCGTCACACCGGGACAGTTGTCTGATGCAGGCGGCAACGAATAAGTGACCACCTTACAGGGATCGTTGATCGAGTTGGCTTTGATCGTGACGTTGGCCGGGCACGGGCCGATTGTCGGCTTCTGTGTATCGTTGACCGTGACCGTAAACGCGCAGCTCGGCCCCGCCGTCGTTGAGCAAGTGACAGTGGTCGTGCCTACAGGGAAGAACGAGCCGGATGCCGGCGAGCAACTCACCGTGCCGCAAGTGCCGGTGGTCATCGGCGCTGGGTAATTGACGACCGCGCCGCACTGGTTCGTGTCATTCGGCTGGGTGATGTTGGCCGGGCAGGTGATCTGGCAAGCGCCGCACGGGCCAGGGCCTGCCGTGTTGCACACCAGGCCGCCAACATTGACCGTATAGCCGCTGCAACCGCCGCCCGAGGTGATCTCGTGGACGTTGATCACAAGCACGCCATTGGCCGGCACATTGACCTTGAACGAATTGGTCGGCGTCGGACTGCCGCCCGGATCGCCTATGTAATTCGTGCAGAGGTTGGCCGGGTTGAAGCTCCCCAGATAAGCCACCGTAATGATCTGGTTTGGCGCTACGGTGCAGGTCGTTGTGGTGGTAATGGTCGCACAGGCTGCCGTCGGGCCGTTGGTGAAGGTGTAGAGATCGTAGCGATGCTGCAACGTATCGCCGGCAATTGGACCGGGACAGGTCTTCAGGAGTGAGCAGGAATTGACAACCGCGTCACGTCCCAGGCGGCCAGTCTGCGTGGTGTCGCCGGCAGCCAGGCTGCCAGAGACGGTCTGGGTCGGACACGCACAGGTCGGCAGCGTGAACGAGAAAGTGCTGGTGCCGCCGGTGAAGCTGACCGTCAGCGTAAACACGATCGGTGTGCCGCAGACGAAGCTATTCGAAGTGCTCACAGAAAACGGCACGGTGTTGACCGAGGTGGCGTTCTCCGCCGTATTCGGATAAGGCGAATTCGGCTGGGTGATCGTCACTCCCGGCGTCGTGCTTGAGAGCACCGCCGTGACGTTCGCGCCGTTAAAGCAACCGTCATTCTTGATCGTCACATTCAGGTTGTTGCATTCGCTGGCTTCGATGATGCCGTCGCCGTCGCCGCCAGAGATGGCCGCCGACTGGAAGAGGAACTTCGCAGCGCCGGTCAGGCAGGCATTCTGCGTCGTCGTCGCGCCATCGGTGATGGTGACGTTAAACGGCCCCGCCGCCATGCAATTGTGAATAGGAGAGGTAACATTCACCGTGTAATTGCCGGGTGCCAGCTTCATCGAATAGGTGCCGTTGGCAATCGTCGTTGTCGAGAAGCCGTTTGAAGGCCCGCCGGTGACTTCGACCGTCGCGTATTGCAAAGGCACGCCGGTATCGCAAGCCGTGATCGTCCCGGCCAGCGTGCCTTGCGCCGGCGCTGTGCAGGTGGCAAATTTGAACCTGGCAACTCGCGTTTGCCAATCAAATCCCCCCGCCGTGTTGCGCGAATAGAATTCGCTGGTGAACCACATACTACAATCATCCACCGGGTCGAGCGTCAAGGCGCTGTAATCGCCCCAGCGATTGCCCGTGCCGCGCTGCGAACTGGTGCCGGCAAACAGCACGCCCTCACCCTGGAACAAGCCGCCGGGAGGGTCGTTGAAAGCGCGGGCTGCAAAGTTGAGCGACGGGAAATGTCCAGCAGTGACTCCCGATAAGGTGTAGCCGACCGCCAGATTACCTTGATTATCCATGGCCGCGCTACCCATCCAGCGATTGTCGCCGGTCGCCCCGTTGCCCGATCCCGGCGCGAAGGTCGCTTGCTCGTTCACGGCGAAGGCCCCAGCCGGCAATGTCCTGCGCAACTCGAAGTAACGGATGCCGGCTTGAAAATTCGCCGCGCTGTTCGGCGTGACGCCGCTCACATTGACCGTGAAGTTGCCGACCAGCGACTCAGTGCCGCCGCGATTAAAATATTGCAGCCGGAACATCAACCGCGAGCCGACAGTATCGAGCCGGTCGGTCGCGTTATTTGCCGCCGGCGGCGGTTGTTCGATGTCACCGCGCCCGCCGGGGTCACGCGCGTCAAAGGCAGCCAACGGCAGCGGCGCTGCGTAGGTGCTCTCGGCGCGCTCGATAAAAGTCGAATTGGCTGGGACGGCAAAGTCCGCGTGAAAATCGAAGAGCCGCAAGCCGTCCGCCGGATCACCGAAATCCGTGTCGGTGAAATAAACGAAGACGTTGGGTGCGCCCGCCGCCGGCGGCAGCAAGCCGTCGTGATCTGCCGGCAGCATGCCGAAAATCCCTTCCGGGTGCGTCGCTAGGTTCAGGTTGAAGTAGATCAACCCGGCGGTGGGGTCGCCGTTGAGCATCTTTTTGCGGTCGAAAGCAAAAGCCCCGTCGCCGTCGAAGGCACCACCCATGAGGAACTGATGGCTATTCATGTAATAGCCATCGGGCCACACGCCGAAGTGCGGGTAATCGGGAAACTCGTTGCCCGGCAGCACAAAGTCATAAAGATAATAACCGCCTGTCGGATCGCCGTTCTTCGAGATGGCGATGGCCTCGTGATAAGGTGGCGTCGTTTGCCCTGTGAAAGCAAACTGGCTGATCAGCCAGCGGTCGGCCAGACGGTCGTACAAAACAATCGGGTCGCCACGATCAACGGTGGCGGCCAATCCGCCGAGCGGCGCAAACAGGCTGCTTTGCGTGAAGAAAGGCACGAGTAGATTGCCGCTCTTATCCCAGATGCCGACACGGTTGTTGACCGTCTGGACATAATGATTGGGCCCGACATCGCCGTTGGTATCTGGCGGTGCCACCGAGTTGCCTTCATTCACCGCATCTATGCCTTCGAAGGTCAGCGAAGGCGTCGGCAGCACGCTTGGCGCATTCGTGGCGCGCTCGGGTTGCAGCGCGCCATCAAGCGAGGCTTTCCCGCTGGCCACGCCTTTTTTTACTTCCTCAGTGTTCTTCTCGTTGACCTCATGACCTTCAACTTCCGGCGGACCGTTCTTTGAATTACTAACCGAACGATTCGCAGGCGGAAGATTCCTTACCGGGACACTCTCGGCGAATTCAACCGCCTGAGCGTAGACCGGCACGAGTTGCGTATTCTTTTGCCCTGGCCGACCCGGCTTTGCGGTTGGCGCTTTGGCACGCGCTCCGCTTCCTCTGGGAGCGGTTTTTTGGGTGGCGCGTTGCGCCTGGCTCGGCCAGAGCCACGCGCCGACCAGTAAGAAGGCCATTGTGGAGAAAACCAGCAGCCTGAATTTCATAGTGCATCCTCCGAGAGAGTTTTGGTAACGAAGCGAATTAATCGAAACAATCAATAAGGCTACACCAAGCCTCCGTCAATCGCCGGTTCCGCCGATAAAAGTGCTGGTGCGATATTGATTGCTACACGGAATGCTGAGCCAGCTAAACCTGATCAGGCGCGCTCATGCCTGTCGGTGCGCTATCCTATGCTCTGGCGAAATACAAGTCAAGGTGAAGATGACACGTTTTTCCCGGAAAACTCAATTTCCTTCTACCAAACGCCATTATTAGCAAGAATTGTTCGCTTAGCCAGATCAAGGAAACTTTGATTCTACAGAGCTTCAAAAATCGATGGACGCGCGGCTCCTGAACCGGCGCACGCCAGCCGCCAGCAACGGATTAAGCGCTCGCCGCCATCCGCTTTGCATGGCTGGAGCTAACTGATGATGAAGCAATCTTTTGATGAGCCACCGACGATTGAAGGCGGTGCCGCCGCGTGGTAGAATTGAGCCATACTTTAGACGGAGACAATCCGAGATGAGAAAAGAATGGCAGCGCGCGCCGCGCATTATCCGGCGCAACCTGTTTGCCGATTAACCTCCATTGGCTTTGCGCTGCATCTCGGCAGGCTGCCAGTCCTGTATTCAACCTTACATTCAATCAATCAACAATGGAGGCATTATGCAGACCATGACCAAGAAACATCTGCCCGAAATCAAAACCGCGCTTCCCGGGCCGGTGGCTCGCGAGATGCTCGAACGCGACAATCGCTTCATCTCGCCAAGCTACACGCGCAGCTACCCGCTGGTTGTAGCGCGCGGTTACGGCGCGATGATCGAAGATGTCGACGGCAACGTCTTTTTGGACTTTAACGCCGGGGTGGCGGTCGCCGCCCTCGGCCACGCGCATCCCGAAATCGCTGAAGTGATTTACAAACAGGCGCAGGAATTCACACACATCTCCGGCACCGATTATTACTATCCGCATCAGACGGCGCTCGCCGAAAAGCTCATAGAGATCACGCCGGGCGACTTTGCCAAGAAAGTCCACTATGGCAATAGTGGCGCTGAAGCCATGGAAGCAGCGCTCAAGGCGGCGGTCTATTCGACAGGCCGTCAGAAGTTCATCGCCTTTCGCGGGGCGTTTCACGGGCGCACCTTTGGGACGCTGTCGCTGACCGCCTCGAAGGCGACGCAGCGGCGCGGATTCGGCGCTCAGGTGCTCGATGTAACTCATATTCCATACGCCAACCCGATTCGTTTTCCGCTTGAGCGCCGCCCGGGCGAAAGTGTCGGGAAGCGGGTGGCGCGTTATCTTGAACAGACGATCTTCAAAACCACCGTGCCGCCCGAAGACTGCGCGGCGATCATCGTTGAGCCGATTCAAGGCGAAGGCGGATATGTCGTGCCGGATGCGGATTTCTTTCCCGAACTGCGCCGCATCTGCGACGAGCACGGCATCCTGCTGGTGGTTGACGAAGTCCAGTCAGGCGTCGGGCGCACCGGCAAGATGTGGGCGATTGAGCATACAGGGGTCGTGCCCGATATGATCTGCATGGCGAAGGCCATCGGCGGCGGCATTCCTTTAGGCGTGCTGCTGGCGCGCGAAGACCTGATGCGCTGGCACGTCGGCGCGCATGCTTCGACCTTCGGCGGCAATCCTGTGGCCATTGTCGCGGCGCTCAAGACGATTGAGTTGCTCGAAAAAGGCGCGATGCAAAACGCCGGCGAAATCGGCGAGTACCTGATGACTCGGCTGCGAGGGCTACAATCAAAGCGCGAGATGATCACAGAGGTGCGCGGTCGCGGCTTGATGATCGGCTTCGAGATCGCCCGCGACGCCGAAAGCACCGAGCCCTGGCCGGAGTTGCGCGACCGTATTGTTGTCGAATGTTTCAATCGCGGCCTGGTCGTTCAGGGCGCGGGCGAATCGGCAATACGCTTTTCGCCGCCGCTCATCATCGACCGCGAGCAGGCAGACTTTGCCGTGCAGGTGCTGGACGAATCCATTGAAGCATCGCTCAAATAAAGGATTCTCAAAAGCCAAAAGCAGAAGGCGGCTGAATCAGTCGCCTTCTGCTTTTCTCTCGTTTTCTCTCGATGATCTGGCCCGATACTCGATTAACGCCCTTGTAGCGCACTTCTGATGAAGTAATCCTCGGCTCCGGGTTCGCTTGAGTCAAAGCCGTATTCCGGTCATCTGCCGCCTCAGCCATTCACTTGAAAGCGTTCGATGTGGGTTGCCTTGCCGCTGCGCTCGTCTATCTCGACGACCACGCCACAGAGCTTTGCGCCCTCGGTCGCTGTCTCAAAGCGCGTCGGCATGCCGCGCAGGAAGCGCCCGATGATCAGTTCGCTCTGCACGCCGATGACGCTCTCATAGGGGCCGGTCATTCCCATGTCGGTAATGTAAGCTGTGCCACTTTTTAATATCTGCTCATCGGCGGTCTGCACATGCGTGTGGGTGCCGACGACGGCAGAGACGCGGCCATCGAGGTAACGACCCAGCGCCTGTTTCTCGGAAGTCGCTTCGGCGTGATGGTCAACCAGAATGACGCGGGCGCGGCTGCTGACTTCACCAATCAAGCGGTCGGCGGTGCGGAAAGGGCAATCGCTCGGCGGCATGAAGACACGGCCTTGCAAGTTGATTACCGCCACAGGCGTGCCCGAACCGGTCGAGCCAAGCCAAAGCCCGCGTCCTGGCGTATCCGGCGCGTAGTTGGCCGGGCGCAGCAAGCGCGGCTCGTTTTCGATATAAGCGATGACTTCCCGCTTGTCGTAAATGTGATTGCCGGAGGTCATGACATCGACGCCGGCGCTGAGGATTTCATCACCGATTTTCGGCACAACGCCCGCGCCTTCAGCGGCGTTTTCGACATTGGCGACGACGAACTCGGCTTCGTGCCGCTCTCTGAGTCGCTTCAGATTTGCGAGCAGGGCGCGGCGACCTGGCTTGCCGACGACATCGCCGATGAGAATGACTTTCATCCAACCTCCGTTTCTTCAAGTCAATTAAACCATAGATCAGAGCAACCAATCCACGAATCACACGAAGGCGCGCGCCGACAAAGCCGTTGACCAGGCTTTGCACGCCGGTCGACCGCAGTTGAACGCAACCGCGTTTGCCTCGTCGACTGCCGATGCTATAATGCACGACCGGGACAGCCTCACGCACGTTGCCCTCGAATTCAAGCGAAAAGAGACGCGGTTATGAAACGAGGTTTTGTATTATTTATCACTATCGCTCTACTGGCGGCACTGCTCGCGCCCGATGCCCTGGCGAAGCGCTCGCGCGGCAGCCGCAAATCGTCTTCGGCGCAATCCAGACGCGCATCGCATGGCAAGTCATTGCGCCGCCACGAAGCGCGCGGCAAGTCATCGCGCGGACGCGAAGCGCGCGGCAGATCCGCGCGTGGACGTGAGACGCGGCGCGAGCGCGGCCAAAGAGCTTCAGGTCACGGCAGACTGTCGCGGCGCGAACGGCGCGAACTGGCGCGTAGCGAGCGCGGCGGGCGGCTGGTGCGTGAGCGCGTCGTCGTGCGAGGTCGTCACGGTCGCCGCGTCGTACGCTATCGTTATGTGCGCCATCGCTCCGAAACTGAAGCGGCTCCGGTCGCCGTCGCCGCGCCGCGCCCAACCGGCAGCGGCATTCCCAGCGAGCGCGTCACCGAAATTCAAAACGCCTTGATCAAAACCGGTTACCTCGCGGGCCCGGCCTCCGGTCAATACGACGACGCCACGATCCAGGCGATGAAACAATTCCAAGCAGCCAACGGTTTCCCCGAAACCGGCTCGCCGTCAGCGCCGGCGCTTAAAAAACTCGGCGTCGCCAAGCGCAGCAATGACGGCTATGCGATGCCGGTCAATAGCGTCAGCGAGGGTGAACGCAAACAACGCCCGCCACAGACGCCTGAATAATGAACCTGTGATGAAGAAAGTGTGATAGGTGAAAAGTAACCAGAACATAACGTGATCCGTCTTGTCACTTGTCACCTGTCATGCGTTTCTATTGCGGCTGTCCCGCTTCATTGATCGGTTAATGCATGTCGGCATCCTGAAAAAATTCCCGAAATATGGAGTTGCGCAAATAGTAGTTTTCCATCCTTCGCCGGTGTCCGCGAGTTTGCATTCCGGGGATTGTACTTTGCTGCCGCCGGCGATTGGGCTATAATCCAAGCTGGAAGAACAGGGATCTCAAAACCGACATAGAAACGGTTAGGTTGTTTTTAGGGACTGGCCCTCCCCCCTCAGTGTGTTAGATAGATTACCGAAAGGTTGTATCACATATGCCAGAGGAGTATTTCATCGAGCGGTTACGCGCCCAGGAAGACGAGATCAAATCGCTTCGCGCCATATTCGAAGTCGCCCGCCAGCGCGGCAATAAGAAGCTGATGGGCATCTCGCGCAAGAAACTCGAATTGGCGATGCGGCTGCGCGAGATGTACCGCCGCATGCTCAATCGCGAAGGCGTTTCCGTCTGAGCGGCAACTGCAAAGCCGCGAGTTTTGAATTTTGAGTTTTGAATCGCCGGTGTGGTGTGCCCGGCGTCCGCCACTCAAAATTCAAAACTCAGTATGCAAGCCTTCTCACTTGCCGCCACCAATCTGCACGCGCAGGCCGGCGCTGAAGTTCAAGCGATAAGCCGGATAGCCTAGCACTTCTTGATAATCCTGATTCAACAGATTCTCGACGCGCGCAAAGGCTCTCATCCAACGATTGAGGCGATAGGAACCCGATAGGTTCAGTTTTGCATAACCCTCGTTGATGAATGGCCGTCCTGCGGCATCGAACCGCGCCCCCGTCACCGGATCCAGATCGCGCCGCTGTCCCAGAAACGAGCCATCGAGCGTGACATCCCAAGCCGTTGCCACCCAGCTTGCCTCCATCGTTCCGGCGTGTCGCGGACGGCGCAACAGCGGCAAACCCAATTCGGGATTCAACAGGCTTTGCGCGCGCTCCAGCCGCGAGCGCAAGAAGGTGTAGCTCGCCGCCAACCGCAACTGCCGAACAGGCCGCGCCGCGCCCACCAACTCAAGACCGCGCGCCGTCGATTTTTCGACATTGACGAAGTTCGTCAGTGTGCCGTCGGGCAGGCTCACAGGCCCGAACGTCAACGGGTCAAAGATAAACGCAATCTGATCGCGGAAGCGATTGTCAAAGTAAGTCACATCAATGCTCGCCCGGCGATTCAAAAATTCTTGCGACACGCCGGCATCAAAACTCACGGCGCGTTCGGGGTTGAGACCGGGATTGCCCAGAAAGAAGATGCTAGGGCTGAAGGCTTCGGACAAACGCGGCTCCTTGATGCCCGTGCCGAAGCTCGCCTTCAGCCGGGTTGCGCCGAGCGTTGCATTTTCGCTATGACGGCGCGCCAGCCAAGATACCGCCAGCTTGGGATTGGCGCTGGTGCCGAAACCGACTTCGCCTGTGGGAGCCGTCGACCCCAGCGATTCTAAAGCGGCACGCAGATCTGCCGGCACGCTCGCGGTGTTGCGCTCGACGCGAACCCCTGCCGTGACGAACAGGCGCTCGCGCCAGGCGAATTGATCCTGAATATAGACGCCCAGGTTATTCCTGGTCGGCGACACGCGGCTGAACCCATCATCAAAGACCCCGGTCTCACGCTCGAAATCGACACCGCCCGTCAGCAGGTTGGCCTTACCGAGCGCGGCGATGGCTTGATACTGAAAGCCTTCGCGCTTTTCGTGATCACCAAAGGTCGAGGCAAAATCGACGCCAAAGCCAAAGGGCGGCAGCGGCGGGGTATCGGGCCGCGTCAAATCCTCAGCCACCGGATCGAAACTGAGCGTCTCGAATTCCGCATAGGTGAATCGCAGGGTTTGATTGAAGCGCGGCGTGATGCGCCATTCGAGTCCGGCACCGAGCGCCAGATCGCGATGCTTTTGTCGCTCGTCCGGGTCGGCAAACAGGAACGCCGTCGGGCCGGGAACGCCGAGCGTGTTGTTATTCCAGCGCGAAGTGACGCGCAGTTCGGCATCGGTCGTCAGGCGGAATCCGAGATTCGCCGACGCCGAGCGGTTGATGTAATCGCTATTACGAAAGCGCCCATCGGTGGTTTGAAAGCCGAAGCTCGTCGAATAATCGAAGCGGCCTTGCTCGCCGGAGAGCCGCGCCGTCTCGCGATGAAAATCGAAGCTGCCGCCTTCGCCGCTAAATTCGAATTGCGGCACGGACGAGGAACCGCGCCGCGTCACCAGTTGAATCACGCTGGTCATCGCATCCGAGCCGAATAGAGCGCTGCCCGGCCCGCGCAGGATCTCTATGCGGTCGAGGTTTTCAGGCGTCAGCGGCGAGAAATCGAACAGCCCGCCCGCCGAATTGACTGGCACACCGTCGATCAAAACCTTGTTGTAATCGGATTCGCCGCCGCGCGCGAAGATCGATGTGATGCCGCCGCGCCCGCCCGTCTGCGCGACCACAAGGCCGGGAATCAGGCGCAAGGATTCCGAAACCAGCGATTGATTTGTGCGCCGCAGGTCTTCGCCGGTGATAACGGCAATCGAGCCGCCGAGTTCGTTGCTCTGCGCCGCCGTGCGAGTTGCCGTGATGACGACGCGATCCGCGATGGCGGCAACGTCTAGCCGCAGGCTGACACTTGCCGAGCCGTTCGCCGGCACATCAGCCTTGACCACGGCGCTTTGCGCGAAGCCCGTCGCTTCGGCAACGATGGTGTAACGCCCTACGGCGACATCCTTGATCTTGAACTGTCCGCCTTCATCGGTGAAAGCTTCGGCAACGATTGCGCCCGCCGCGTCGTGTACGATGATATGCGCGCCGCTGATTTTAGCGCCCCCTGGATCACTCACCACCCCTTCCATACGCCCGCTCTCGGCGGCCAGGGCAATCGGTGCGAGTGTAATAACAGCTACTAACGCTAATGCGGCCATCCGAGCCCTTGGCTTCAGCCAATGGTGCAACCCGTAGACGACATGCGAGATGATGCGAAGGCCGCGAGATTGACCTTCGAGGTGATTCAACAATAGAAGTTGTCGAGCGGGCCTGCGGGGCAAGCCCGCCGGTAGATCATTTGACATGGAACGCTCCTTTCCGCGAAAGAGTTATTTCCGCAGACTGCCGCGCAGGTTTCCTGACTTAGCGCCTTCAGTGGGGGCCGGGGGCCGGGGGTCAGGGGTCGGTTAAGAATCAATCTTCAACCGGCACCTGGCACCCGACACCCGACGCCCACTCCTACGCCGACGCCTTCCCACCTCTTGAGGCAGTGGCTGATTTGTCGGCTTCGTTGCGCATCACAGTTGCGGGACAGTGGCGGCATCGCACCGCACTTCCCCGCCGCGACAGCCTAGAATGGGTGACGAGTGGCAAGTGATAAGAGAAAGGGGCAGCCGTTGACTTTGGAATCTTTCACTGGGAATTTCTTGCGGGCTGTTCTTCATCTTTAACTTGTCACTTGTCACTCGTCACTTGTTACGATCTTGCAATGGTTACGCGCGGCGCGCCGCTCGCCGGGTTTGTGTCGACGATGAGCGGCGCATTGAAGACATCGCGCAAATGGCATTCGGTCATCACGTCGCGCGGCAAGCCGTGCGCGGTGATCTCGCCCGCTTTCATCAGCAGGACGCTGCTGGCGAACTCTGCCGCCAGGTTCAATTCGTGCGTCACGACGATAGCCGACATCTCGCCGCCGTCGGTCAACTGCTTAACGAGTTCGAGCATCTTCACCTGATGTGCGATGTCGAGATTCGCCACCGGTTCATCGAGCACCAGCAAGCGGGGCTGCGCCACCAGCGCCCGCGCCAGCATGACGCGCTGGCGCTCGCCGCCCGACAACTCCTGCACGCGACGACTCGCGAACTCCGCCGTCTCTGTAAGCTCCATTACACGCCGCGCTTCGCGCAAATCTTCGTCGCTTTCAAAGCCAATCAAACGGCCCTGCGCAAAGCGCCCTTGCAGCACATACTCCAGCGCCGTCAGCGGAAACATGACGACGGATTCCTGCGCGACGTAACCAATCAATCGCGCTGCTTCGCGTCTGGACAGTGCCCGCAGGTCGCGGTCATCGAGCAAGAGCTTGCCGCTTGCCGGTCGCAGAATGCCGACAATCAATTTGACGAGCGTGCTCTTGCCCGCGCCGTTCGGCCCCAGCAACGCGAGCAATTCGCCGTCGCGCACGGCGAACGTCAGGCCCTTCAACACCGGCCCGGCATAATTAAAGCGAATGTCGCTGACTTCGAGCATGATGGGGTCGGGGGTCAGGGGTCGAGGATCGGGGAAGAAAACCGGCACCCGACCCCTGGCCCCCGGCCCCTGTTTCAACTGGTGCGCCACAGCAAATAAATAAAGACCGGCGCGCCGACCAGCGCCGTAATGACGCCGATGGGTAATTCGAGCGGCGCAATCACCGTGCGCGCTATCGTGTCGGCAAGCAGCAGGAAAGCGCCGCCTGCCAGGGCCGATGCCGGGATGATGAGGCGATTGTCGCTGCCGCCAACGAGCCGCATCGCATGCGGAATAATCAAGCCGACGAAACCAATCGCGCCGCTCACGGCAACGGTCGCACCGGTGATCAGCGATGCGGCAATGTAGACCGTCAGCTTGACGCGATTGACTTCGACGCCGAGCGCGAAGGCGTCCAGTTCGCTGACCATCAACAGGTTCAGGCTGCGCGCATTGATGTAAATCACCGCAATACCCATCAGCACGAATAAAGCGACCAGCGGTAACAGCGCCGTCTCGCCGCCCATGTCGCCGATCAACCAGGAGATCACGCTGCGCTGTCGCGCGCCTGCGGCGGTCGTCACCAGAAAAATCACGATAGACGAAAGTAGCGCGTTGGTGATGACGCCCGCGAGAATCAAACGGATCGAAGAATCCCCTTGCCGACTTTGTCCCAGTGCATAGACGAAAGCGGTTGTAATCATCGCTCCAATGAAGGCGGCGATGGGCCGGCTGATGGGCAACGATCCGGCGAAGATCATCGCGGCGATGGCACCGAGGGCCCCGCCGCTTGATACGCCAAGTATCGCCGGATCGGCGAGCGGGTTTTTGAGCAACGCTTGATAAGCCGCACCCGCCACGGCCAGCCCTGCGCCGACAACCATCGCCATCAACGCGCGCGGTAAGCGAATCCTGGCGATGATCAGATGATTTTCGGGGCTGACATCCACCGCTCGTCCGCTGACTTCGGCAACCATGATCTTGAGAATTGTAACGAGCTTTACAGATTCGCTGCCGATGGTGACGGCGACGATCAGCAGCACAACGACGGTCAGCAGCAACACGGTGAGCATCACCGCGAGCCGTCGGGCGGTCAGCCGCTCGCGAACCGCGATACCGGCGCGTGTTGGTCGCATGGTCGTCTCGCTCATCATCATCTGGTTGCAGGATTCAGCGACTCGCCCGGCTTGAAAATCTCCGGGTGGATTTCGGCGGCGACCTGCTCGACTCCGTCAATAATGCGCGGGCCCGGCCTGAGCATCAGGTTGTCGTCGATGTGAAAGACCCGTCCGGAGCGGGCCGCCGGCGTCTCTTTTAATCTTTCCGGCAGCCGGGCATCCTGGGCTTGCAGAAAGATCACTTCAGGGCGACTCGCTACGGCTGTCTCCAGACTGTATTGCGGATACTCTGCCGTTTCGTTTGCCGAGATCGATCTGCCGCCGGCGCGTTCGATCAAGTCATTGACAAAGGTGCTGCCGCCGGCAGTAATCAGCGGCTCCGTGCTGAGGATGATCAACACGCGCGGGCGCGGCGCGGCCTGTACTTTGAGATCAATGGCTGCCAGCCTCTTTTGTAATTTATCTGATAATTCACGGGCGCGCTCGGTCACGCCGGTCAAAGCGCCGAGCCGCTCAATCGTCTCGGCCACATCCTTGACCTGGCGCGGGTTGCTGACGTAGACGGCAATGCCGAGTCCGTCCAGCTTGCGAATGAACTGCTCAAGCTGGCTCGCGGTTGAAGCAATCACCAGGTCAGCCCGCAAGGCGACGATCTTTTCGACGCTGGGACGCAGGGTGTCGCCGATTTTCTCTTTGGCAGTCGCTTCCGGCGGATAGTCGCAATAGGTGGTCACGCCAATGACGCGGTCGCCGAGTCCGAGCGCAAACAGCACTTCGGTGATCGACGGCGCGAGCGAGACGATGCGCTGGGGATTCGCGGGAACTTCGACGGTACGGCCAATTTCATCCGTGACTGCCCGTGTCAACGTCGGAGCCGCGTGCCTGGTCGAGCAAGATGATGTAGCGCAGATTACCAGAAGCAAAGCAAGGACTGCCAGACGCGGCCAGACGCGCCGAACCGCAGACGACGCGGCGGTATGCCGGCGGGTCGCCGTCCAGGGTGGTCGAGGGCTTGGCGATTTGATGGCAGCGCGCAAATGAAAAGCTCCTGCCGATTCTTTCGCGTCAGAATCGGCAGGAGCGTTCATGATGGCAGCCCTGCGCCACGACCCTCACACGCGGAAGGCAATCGGCGATGGCTTCGGGCAGGTCTCCTGACTCAGTCTCGCGGACGCTCGAACAACCAACTTGCGTCCTGCCGCCGACGGCCTTCCCGGTTTGCGACCGGTGGCCCTGGAGCCGGCGACATCGAGAATCAATACAGTGGCGCGACCGTGCGGGATTCTCACCCGCTTCCCTATTCTCCCCGAACCCGCGTTCGAGGCACCCGAAGCGCTCACGATGAAAAAGAACGTTTCTCGGAACCAGCAAACTAGCACGCGCTGACGGCGAGAGTCAAATGTCTGGACTCCGCTGCTTGCGCGGCGGCTTAACCGGGCACGGTATGGCCTGACGTGCAGGTGCAGCTATTGTTGGAGGAGGCATTACCTGAGATGACATTCCGCGCGGCGGGCGTCGTTCCCCCGATGGTGTTATTAGAAGGATAAAATCTTGCCTGAACTCAAGCTGCTCGACCGGCGCGGCCACTGCATCAGGTTCTACAACGACTCGATGAACGGTAAGTAAACTGATTGGTCAACGGTTCTAGGCTGAAACTTTGGCTTGGTGTATATTACACGCAGATGTCAGGGGGTAATCGAGATGTCAAAGCTAAAGGTATTTATAAAGCAGCATATCGCCTGGGTGGTGATGTCGGTGGTCGCCGTTCCTTTGTTGATCATTTTGGTTGTGCAATACCGCTCGCTCATCCAACTGGGACAAACCTTGCCAATCGCTAAGAGAGACTCAATAAGGAAGTATCTGGCGACTCTGACCTCAAGGGTTGAGGATTTTTATAGAAGCAGTGCCGAACAGACTTTATCAATTCCATCTGACGTATTTGCCGCCGAGCGATTTCAAGACCGGATGGATGGTATTGTTTCCTACTTTCAACAGCACCCCGCGAAAGGAGCCAAGCAGTTATTCATCGTGTTTATAAAAGAGACGAGCGGCAAGACGGTTTATTCAGCAGTCCATTTTTTTGATCCGAGCGCGGCCTATGGGCCCGGAAGTAATTCAGGCTCTGCCCCCTGGCAAGCGGCTTATTCATCTAGCGGTCATTATTTGTGCCCAGCTATAGCGAAACAGGCTTCGAAGATAACCCCGATTACAGTAAACGAGCAGGTCCCGGAAAACCGGGCGATTGCTAAACCCATTCTTGGTAGCGATTCAACCGTGCTCGGCGTCGCCGGCATGATCGTTGACGAGACTTACTTCAAAGAAGAAGTCCTGCCGGGTTTAGTCGAAAGCTCTCTGCCAACATTTTTCCCCGATGATTACCATGACTTGATTATTACCTTACAGGATGAAAGCGGTAACCGGTTGTTTGAAACTCAGCCTTCCGAAAGCACCGATTATGAAGTGGCCGAGCCTCTGCGTTTCATATTCAGGGACTTGAATCTCAGAGTGGTGATGCACAGCAGGTCAATGGAACAGCAGGCCAGGAGAGTTGTGGTGGTTAATCTTTCGCTCTCGATAGTGATGAGCGGGCTGTTGATGGCTGGAATCTATCTGGCGCTGAGGACCGCTTCGCGCGAGATGCGATTGTCAAGAATGAAAGCCGATTTTGTTTCCAACGTCTCTCATGAATTGCGCACCCCTCTGGCCTCGATACGGGTATTCGGCGAATTCTTTAGGGCGGGCTGGGTCAATGAGCCGCAGAAGTCCAGAGAGTATGGCGAGTATATCGAGAAAGAAAGCCGCCGATTAACGCATCTGATCAACAATATTCTCGATTTCTCCAAAATCGAATCGGGTGTAAAAACATATGAGTTCAAGAAAGCCGATATAAAGGAGATCGTTGAGGAAACCCTGGAAGGGGTTGCGGTGCGACCCGGCCAGAGCGAGTTCAACCTCGTACTTCAGGTGCCCGAAGAGCGATTGCCGCAGGCAACCGTCAATCGCGATGCAATCACTCAGTCTCTCGTGAACTTGATAGATAACGCAATCAAGTATTCGGGGTCGGCGCAAGAGGTCATCATCCGCTTAGACCAGGAAGATGGATATATAACGATTTCGGTTACGGATTTCGGCATCGGGATCCCGCGAGAAGAACAGCAACGGATCTTCGACAAGTTTTATCGGGTCTCGACCGGACTGGTACATGATGTCAAGGGAAGCGGCCTCGGATTAGCAATCGTCAAACATACGATGGACGCCCACCAAGGTAAGATTGTAGTCAAGAGCCAGCCAGGTTTTGGAAGCACTTTCACTATGCGCTTGCCCTGCGATCAGGTATTAATCGAAAATGAGCACGGGGTGACGTAGAGGCGACGAATGGCCATTGACCGCTTAACCCGGCGACTCCAGACTGAGAGCCGGTCAAGTAAAGGTGCAGAGGTATGGCGGTAGGCACAGCCGTCCTTCTACCGAGGGAGGCCAGGGTTATGCATAAGATTCTTGTCATCGAAGACGATCAAGCGATGGCGGTCGCTTTACAGGATGGCTTCACCTATAAAGGATACTCAGTGCAGGTTGCCACAGATGGCTCCACTGGCTCACGCCTGGCATCAGAAGGGGATTTCGACCTGATCATCCTCGATGTGATGTTGCCGAAGTTGAGCGGACTCGATCTCTGCAAACAACTCAGAGAATCGGGCAACAACGTCCCGGTTATCTTATTAACAGCCCGTGGGCAGGAGATAGATAAAGTGACAGGATTGGGACTCGGAGCCGATGATTACGTAACCAAACCGTTTAGCTTCATGGAACTGGCGGCACGGGTTGAATCTATACTGCGCCGCGCCTCGATGACGAACGGGAAAGTTGCCCTTGTTCGGGTCGGAGATTTGATCCTTGATTTTCGCAAGTGCGAAGCAACTAAAAGCGGCAAGCCGCTAGGTCTCTCGCACCGAGAGCTTGAACTTTTAAAATACTTCCTTAGTCATCGCGGCGAGGTGCTGAGCCGCGACCAGTTGCTCGACGCCGTATGGGGTTATAATAACTTCCCGCTATCACGCACGGTTGATGCACATATCGCGAAGCTGCGACAGAAGATCGAAGATGACCCCGGCAATCCGCGCTATATCGTGACGGCGCACAGAGCCGGTTATAAGTTTATTGGGTAACCTTGAACATAACTCTCCAGAACTGTAGACGAGCAATTAAGTTCTTCCCCCTGAAGGTACAGCCTATTTTTCTTCCGAGATATGATAATTCACCGACGATGACTGCTTTATGAAAGATTCACTGCTGCTCGAATTGACATGGATCAGGCCGTTGAGGCGGTCAGCGAAAACGTTGAAGAAAAGGAGAGACTGATGAAAGCAGAGTTTGCCCGGCGCATCATGCGCTATGCAGTTCTGGTGTCGTCGTTATGTCTGTGCGCGACAGCCAATGCCCAGCAAGTCATTCGCTTATCCACAGGAGCCGAGTCGGGTGCTGTAAAATGGACACACCCGGAGAAGGAATACTTCTCGCCGATCTGGAATACCCAGGTAGTCACCAACGTCGCGCAGCCGTCGCTGATGGTTTACGCTGCCGCGCCAGAGATCGCCAACGGCACGGCGGTCGTCATTTGTCCGGGCGGCGCTTTCCATGCGCTGTCGATCAACAGTGAAGGCATAGACGTGGCGAAATGGCTCAATGCCAGAGGGGTGACGGCGTTTGTTCTCAAGTATCGTCTGGTGCCGACGGGTGAGGACGGCGTGAAAGAGGCCATGATGAAATTGGGCAACCCCAAGAAACTGGATGAGGATAATGCTGCGCTGGTGCCGCTGGCAATTGCTGACGGCGTGGCGGCTATCAGTTATGTTCGCAAGCACGCCGCCGAGTTCGGCATCTCGCCGGCGCGCATCGGCTTGATGGGTTTTTCAGCCGGTGGAACGGTAACCTCTGCGGTCGCCTTTAACTTTACGGCGGAGAGTCGCCCCGATTTCGTCGCGCCGATTTACGCCTACCTGGGAGCCTTAAAAGAACTGGCCGTGCCGAAAGATGCGCCGCCGATGTTTGTAGCGGCGGCTACAGATGATCAACTCAAGCTGGCACCGGACAGCATCATTCTTTACAACAAGTGGATGGCGGCAGGAAAGTCTGTCGAACTACATATGTATTCAAAGGGCGGGCACGGCTTTGGTATGCGGAAACAAAACCTGCCTTCCGATCAATGGATCGAGCGCTTCGGCGAATGGCTACAGGTGCAGGGATTGCTGAAACCGCTCCACTAGGGCGGCTTTACCGGGTTGTCAAAATTTCGCTATGATGGCCCGGCAAATCAGGCGCTTGTTTTGCCGGGTTCATCGCCGGGTTGCAATCATTATCTTGAAAGGATCAATCGCCATGTCGCAAGCGCAAGCAGATGAATTCGCCGCTCTCGATGCGACGGCTCAAGCCGAACTGGTGCGTCGCAAAGCGGTCAAGCCTATCGAACTGGTCGAAGCCGCGATCAAACGCATCGAGCGCATCAACCCGAAGATCAATGCGGTCATCACGCCAATGTTCGATGAAGCGCGCACCCTGGCGAATGGCGCGCTCCCTGACGGCCCGTTCAGCGGCGTGCCATTTCTGTTGAAAGATTTGCTCGCTGCTTACGCCGGCGTGCGAATGTCATCTGGATCACAATTCTTGCATGACTTCACGCCGGAGCATGATTCCGAATTGACGGCCCGCCACAAACGCGCCGGGCTGGTCATCGTCGGCAAGACCAACACGCCGGAATACGGCATCCTGCCGACGACCGAGCCGAAGCAGTTCGGGCCATCGCGCAACCCTTGGGACACGACGCGCAATACGGGCGGCTCAAGCGGCGGCTCTGCGGCAGCGGTCGCCGCCGGGCTGGTGCCGATGGCCCATGCGAACGACGGCGGCGGTTCGATTCGCATCCCTGCATCGTGCTGCGGGGTCTTCGGCTTGAAGCCGACCAGGGCGCGCAACCCGCTTGGCCCGGACTTCGGCGATATGTTCAGCGGTCTGGTTGCCGAGCACGCCGTCACCCGCTCAGTCCGCGACAGCGCGGCACTGCTCGACGCCACCGCCGGCCCGTCGCCTGGTGATCCATATTACGCGCCGCCGCAGGCGCGGTCATTCATCGAAGAAGTCGGCGCGCCTGTGGGCAAGTTGCGCATTGCCTTGACCACGCAATCAGCGACCGGCACGCCGGTTCATCCTGACTGCGTGAAAGCGGCGCACGAGACGGCTGCGCTGTGCGCTGAACTCGGCCACGAAGTGGTCGAAGCCGCGCCGTCCATCAATGGCGAGATGCTGATGAAATCGTTTATGGCCATCTGGTCGGCGGGCTGTACGTGGACGATTGACGGCTTCGCACAGATTACCGGTCGCACGCCCGAAGAAGCACAATTCGAGCCCGGCACCTGGGTGCTCTACCAGATGGGCAAAGAGACGAAGGCAACGGATTACCTGATGGCCATGCAGCGGGTGCAACACGTGGCGCGCGAGATCGCGCAATTTATGACTGATTATGACGTGTGGTTGACGCCGACGCTGGGCGAACCGCCGGTGCCGCTGGGTTCGTTCGATGCGCAACCGGAAGATTCGCTGGCCGGGATGAAGCGCGCGACCGTCTTCGTGCCGTTCACGCCGATCTGCAATGTCACGGGTCAGCCGGCAATGTCGGTTCCATTACATTGGAACGAAGAAGGGCTACCCATCGGCAGTCACTTCATCGGGCGGTTTGGCGATGAAGCGACGCTGTTTCGGCTCGCCGCCGAGCTTGAGCAAGCCCGCCCCTGGGCCAATCGCCGCCCGCCGGTGAGCGCCTTCTAAGAGTGACAAGTGACGAATGACGAGTGACAAGACATTGTCACTCGAAATCCTGGCGAGCTTCTGCATGCACAGGTGATCTTGTCACTTGTCACTCGTCACTCGTCACGCCGCTAATACTGCCAGTTGACATTGACGGAGCCAGTGCCGCTCGTCGGCACCGTGTAGCTGTGATTCGAGCCATTCTCCCAGGTCACCGCGCCGCCGCCGGCGATCTTGATAAACTTGAACTGAATCGTGCGGCCCGCCGGCACGCTGACGTTAAGGAACCAGTTCGGATAATTTGGCGTCAGCATCGGCCCGACCGCGCCATCCCACGTCGTGTTCCAGTTGCCCAACTCAATCGTATCGCCGGTCAGAAAGATGTAATCCCCCACACTGGTCGGCGTCGCGTTGTTGACCGTGAAGGTCACAGGGATCAGCTTCGCCGCCAGCACCGTGAACGAGATGCTGTTGGATACCTGGGCGCTCGTGTTGGTTACGGTCACGTTGTAGATGCCGTTGCTCACCGAAGGCGCGTTCGCAACCACCTGGGTTGGCGACCACGAAACGACGGTTGCTGTAGTCGTGCCGAACTTCACCGTGCCCGGCGTGCTGCCGAAGTTGCGCCCGGCAATCGTCACTTTAACGCCCGCCTGCGCCACCGTCGGGCCGATGGAACCGATTTCCGGTGCCGCCGCGCCTTCCGTAAAACTCCAGACCGCGACGGTGTGTGCCGGCAATGTAAAGTTCGTTACAGGGTTATTGCCTCCCGATCCGCTGCTTACGGTGATCGAAGAGCCGCCGAGCAAACCCGTCAGCGAATCCGCATAGGTCGCCGCAGGCAGCGCCGTTAACAATCCGGTGATGTTGGCCGAATTCGTATCGTTCTTGTTGATGGCAACCAGCACGGTGCTGCCAAAGAATTTGCGCTCATAGATGTAAACGTCGCTGTTGATCCAGCGCTGGCTCATCGAGCCGTAGGAGATGGCCGGGTTGCTGCGCCGCAAAGAGGAGAGCCGGTTGATCAACGTATAGGCCGTCGTCGAAGTTGAAAAACCCGGCATCATCGGGCGGTTATACGGGTCTGTGCCGCCGTTCGTATCGTTGTGCAGATACTGCTCCGTGCCGTAGTAGATGCACGGAATGCCGCGACAGGTCAGCGTGAAGGCCAGCGCTTCGTGCAGCCGGTTGTTGTTGTTATTGATCGACAGGAAGCGCGCCATGTCGTGATTGTCTATGAAGGTCACGAGGTCTTCTTTCCAGACGAAGTTGGTGGCTTCCTGGGTGATCACCGAATCAATATTGGTGAACGACGCGCTGGACGGGCCGAAGACATTGCGGATCGCGGTGTTCAGCGGGAAGTCCAGCAACGGGATACCACTCTTGTTGGCGAATTTGTAGGAGTCGTGATAAAGCGGTTCGCTGGTGTCGCCCTGTAACCATTCGCCGAACAGAAAGCTGTCGCCGTTGGTGTAGATTGAATTTGCCAGGCTGTATTCCCAGCCCCAGGTGGTGTGCTTGACGGCGTCAATGCGAAAGCCATCTACACCGTGTTGTTGAAAGAGTTGCGCCGCCGCTTTGAGATAGCCGTCTATCGTCGCGTTCTCCTGATTGAGGTCTGCGAGATCGAAGATCGTGTAGTACTGCAACTGATAGCGGTCGTTCCAATCAACGACGTTCGGATTGTGATGGAAATAACCATTCGAGTCGCTGGTGAAGTTGCCCAGGAAAGTGCCTTGATCGTAGAGCGCGCCGAATTCGCCGGCGTTGTTTTGATTCGAGTGATTCGGCGCAAAATCAATAATGACCTTGATGCCGTTCTGATGCGCCGCCGTGATCAGGCTATCGAACTCTGTCCAGAAGTTGCTCGTGTCGCCGAAGTGCTCTTCGACACGCTTGAAGTCGCGGCCATGATAGCCGTGATAGGCGGCGGTAGAATTGCCGTTACCATCCGGGATGTTGAGGTTGAGATTGTCAACCGGCGGCGAAATCCAGATGGCGGTTACGCCCATGCCGGTCAGATAAGCGATCTTCTGCTGAATGCCCGAAAGGTCGCCGCCCCAGTAATCATGCCAGTTCGTGCGCGTGGCGTCGTACAGGCCGGCGCTCTGCGCCGGGTTATTGTTGGCGCTGCTGCCGTCGAAGAAGCGGTCGGTGATAATCTGATAGATAACCTCGCGCTTGAAGTCAGCGGCCAGGGTCGCGGTGCTCGCCGCCAGCAGGATGGCGACCAGCAGCAGAACGGTGGATCGTTTGCAGATTGGGCTATTCATATGGCATTTCTCCTCTCGCGGTAACCGAATCGCGGCTGAGCGGCTGAGCGTTTCGAGCTTCAGACGGGCCGCCTGATATGGTGGGTTTGTCCATGCTATTGCAGCCGGCAACCGCCGTCAAGCCGTGAGTATAGTAAGCTACAAACACTTATGCGGCATCTCGCAGATCGACAGCAGAAAGCCGCCTTCATCTGGCCGGCGGCTTTACAGAGGCCGGTAAATGCGCCACAATCACAGGCCGTAGCGCGGGCTTACCGCGACATTTTATCTCAGCAACGTCAAGTGATATTCATTACAAAAGCGAAAGGAGGCGGTGAGCGCCCGCTGGCGATTGCCGACCCGTAGTCGATGATTGAAACGCCGCCGTACCGCTCGACGAACGTGTTGCTGGCCGGCGCTGTTTGGCTAGTCGCGGCGATTGCCTTTGGCGCATCCGGCGCGCCGCAACATTTGCAGCCGCCGCTGCCGCAACTCGTCCTGCTAGGCTTGACCGGCCTGTTGCTGCTGGCGACGTTTGGACAGCCGAGACTGCGCGCCTGGGCTTACCAGATTGACGCCCGCTGGCTGTTGGTCTTGCATCTCAGCCGTTTCGTCGGCTTCTACTTTCTGGCGCTTTACCGGCGCGGCGAGTTGTCGCAGGCTTTCGCGGTGACGGCAGGCTGGGGTGACAACATCGTCGCCGGCCTGGCTCTCCTGTTATTGTTAATGGGGCCGCTGACGCGCCAAAGCCGCTGGCCGCTTTATCTGATCTGGAATGTCCTGGGGCTGGCGGACATTCTCTTCGTTGTCGCTACCGCCGCCCGCCTGGGGCTGGCTGATCCGCAATCCATCAGCGCGCTGCTCAGGCTGCCGCTCAACCTGTTGCTGACGTTTCTGGTGCCGCTGATTATCGCCAGCCACGTCATCTTGTTCGCGCGGCTGGCTCGCCTTCGCAAAGGCGTCGCCGCCCGCGCCAATGCGGCGTGAAGCCGCCAGGGTTCGCTTTCAAGCGGCGCTCGGCAGCGACACCGTCGCCCATGTGAATGTAACTTCATTTATGAATCTGATTATGCCGCGCATCTCTTATATGATCGAAGACAAAATCGCTGACGCCGAGCCGAGCGAGACGATTCTGCAAGCCTCTTTGCGTGCGGCCATCCCGCACGCCCACGCTTGCGGCGGCCAGGCACGCTGTTCGACCTGTCGCGTGCAGGTTGTTGAGGGGCTCGATTTTTGTGCGCCGCGCAACGAGCGTGAGCGTGAGATGGCGGCGCGCTTGCACTTTTCGCCGGAAATCCGTCTGGCCTGTCAAACGACCGTCAGCGGTGATGTGAAGCTGCGCCGGCTGGTGCTTGATGCCGAAGACATCAAGTTGACGGCGCAACCGAGCCAGGTGGAGGCACCCGCGCCGGTCGGCGAAGAAATGCGGCTGGCGATTCTCTTTGCCGATATTCGCGGCTTCACGCCGTTTGCCGAGCGGCTGCTGCCTTATGATGTCGTGCATGTGCTGAACCGCTACTACTACGAAGTCGGCGGTGCCATCACCGATCACGGCGGGCACATAGACAATTACATGGGCGACGGCTTGCTGGCGTTATTTGGAATTGATGATACAAAAGATGCCGCGCAGCAAGCCGTCGGCGCAGCGCTGGGGATGATTGCGGCGGTCGAGCACCTGAAGCCCTACCTACAGATGATCTACGGCAGAAGCTTTGAGATCGGCATCGGCATTCACTATGGCGAGGTGATCGTCGGCGCAATCGGCGCACCTGGCATGAAGCGCGTCACGGTGATCGGCGATGCGGTCAATCTGGCCTCACGCATCGAGTCGGCCACCAAAAAGATCGGCGTGCGGCTGTTGATTTCTGAAGATACGGTCAACGAATTACGAGACACGGTTCATCTCGGCCAGGCGCACCGCGTCGCGCTTGCCGGCAAGAGCGGCGAATACCTGCTTTATGAAGTCAGTGGTTTGCCTGATAAAGCAGTAGAACTTTCACACCCATCTTGAATCTTTATAGATACAAGCCAAACTCATGTGCGTTCCATCTATGCATGCCAATCGCCGAGCAGTTTGCGCGTCTGCACGATCTGGCCGAAGTGATAGGCATTGTGGTCTGCCGCAAGCAGCAACTCGCGCAGGTAAGTATGCCCTTCACCGTGCGGGATCTCCGCCGTTAAATCAATCTTTTCATCTGACGCCAGTTCGACCAGGGCTTCGAGATCAGCCGAGAATCGCCGCACCGATTCGTCCCACATCTCGTCGGTGACTTCGGCTACACTTGCCGGCCAGTAGCCCGCAGGCCAGTCAGGAGATTGCCAACCGGCATCGAGCGTATATCGCAGGATGTCTTCCTGCGCGAGGCGTATGTGCTCCAGCTCTTCCCAGACTGAATGCAGTCCGTCAGCCGGGCGCAGGTGACGCAGCTTCGGGCTGATATTGTTAAGCGCGGCTGCCGGCCCAACATGCGCCGAGCCGCTGCGCAATAACTCGATCAGATTTTTTCTGAGCACCTTGTCGTCCATGATTCTTTCCTCAATCAACTCGTGCGACGCGGGTTATTCGACTTCGCCGTCATCTTTACGCAACTGTTTCGGCGTCAGCAGCCAGACGAGCTTGCCCTGCCCGTCTTCGATGTCATCCCAGCGATCAACCTGGAATTCGATGCAGGCAATCGCCGCTGTCGGCATGCGCCCGCGCTCGCCCGACAACCGCGCCAGTAAGTCTTCAAAGCCGGGATTGTGGCCGACCATCAGCACGCGCCGGTGCTCGTCCGGCAGGCGTTGCACGATACGCATCAACACGCCGGGTGAGGCGTCGTAGATGCCCTCGTTGAATTCCAGTGGCGCAGTCAATTCGCCTTCGCGGATCACCGCCTCAATCGTTTCTCTGGCGCGCGCGGCGGGCGAGCTGACGATAAAATCCGGCGCGGAGTCGAGCGCCACCAGCGCCCGCGCCATTCGCGGCGCATCGCGCCGGCCCCGTTCAGCCAGCGGGCGATCAAAGTCGCGCAGGCTGGCATCATCCCAATTCGATTTCGCGTGTCGCATCAATAACAACGTCTTGACGTTCATGATTTCGTTCTTCCGCCTCCCGCTTTCATGCTAACGAACTCACCGCTTCGGCGCGACTCTTTTTAGCAACCTCTCCAGGCGTCCAAGACAAGCCGCCCGCCGGTTGTGTCGGCAACCGAATTGCCCTTCTCTCCCTTGATACGACGACGGTCGCCGAACCGTCACACCGTAATCAACCGCGCCAGGCACCAGAGACGCGGGAAATGATGAACGATGAAGGATGAGTGATGAATGAGCAGGAGCCTTCTGACGTTCGTCATTAATTATTTTGCATTCATCATTGTCCTTTCGGAGCGGCTAACCACGATTTGTGAGCGCCGCCAACTCGCCTGTCTCGAATTGCCATGCTAGGATAAATCTTTCACGAAGCGTTTATGACCGGACTTGCAGGCAACACATTTTTCGAAGGCCCGGCGGGGCGCATAGAGGCCATCTTGCGCGATGCCCCTCTGCCGGTCCGCCGCGCGGCGATTGTCTGTCATCCGCATCCGCTGTTCGGCGGCACGATGCATAATAAGGTCGTCTTTCGCATGGCTCGCGCTTTTCAGGAAGCGGGGTTTGCCGTCCTGCGTTTCAACTTTCGCGGCACAGGCCGCAGCCAGGGAACTCACGACGACGGGCGCGGCGAACAGGAGGATTTGCGCGCCGCCGTCGCCTTCATCGAGCAAAAGTACGAGGCCGCAGAGATCTGGCTGGCCGGTTTTTCATTCGGGGCAGCGGTGATGCTGCGCACCGCTTGCGACGACGGTCGCATAGGCGCGCTGGTGGCGGCGGGCGCGCCAGTGGCGAAATACGATTTCAGCCATCTGATTCATTGCCGTCAGCCCAAGCTCTTTGTGCAGGGCGCGCTCGACGAGTACGGCCCGCCTGCGAAGTTGCGGCAATTCGTCGACCGGTTGGACGAGCCGAAGACGTTGAAGATCATCGAGGCGGCGGATCACTTCTTCGCGGGCCATCTCGATGAGCTTGCCCAGACGGTCGCCGAGTTCATCGCACAAAACAGCCATGGATAGACTGAACCGATGCTCAAGGTTCGGCTCATCCAATTGGCCGGGCCGCTGTCCCATACACACGTAAATTATCTCTAATGATTTTCATCATTTTCATCAAGGCATTGCAAAACTGATGCAGAAACCAAACGCCATCCAACGCCTCAAACTGACGATTGTAGCCTTGGCTACAATGATCTCTTTCGCTTGCCTGCGCTCAGGGCAAGCGGCAGCCAACCCTGAACAGGAGCAGCCGCGCCGGGCGCTCGAATTCGTCCCCGTGTCGGCACCGCTCGAAACCCGCGCCGGCACCGATGACGGCGCGGCTTTTGCCGTTCAATTCATCGGCAGCACCCACGGCAGTCTCGAACCGTGTGGCTGAAAGCCCCCCCGGATGGGGGGACTGGCGCGGCGCGTCAGCTATGAGAAATTGTTCAGAGAAAAGCTCGGCGGCGTTCCTGCGCTCGTCGTCGACAGCGGCAACTCGTTTACCAGCGAGAGCAATATACACGGCGGCTTACGGCCCGACGTGCAGGCGAAAGACGATTGGATTTTGAAGTCTTATGACGACTTCAAGGTTGATGTCATCAACGTCGCCGCGCCCGATCTGCGCTACGTGGCAACGCTGATGGAAAAACCTGCATACCTGCGCCGCGTCGGCGCGCAGCCGGCGCTCAAGCGCCTGGTTTCGGCAAACACGGCAAGCGACCCGGCCAGTGCAATGAGTCTACAGCCGTTCATCGTCCGCGAAGTCCCGGCGCGCAACGCCGGCGCTAAGCCTGTGCGGGTGGCTTTCGTCGGCTTAACCGAACCGAATGGCGCGACGCCGAGCGGCTTCAAGGTAAGCGATCCGCTTGAGACCGCGCGCCGGGTGGTGCCGGAAGCGCGCAAGCAGGCAGACGTGGTCATCGTCCTCGGCTTTCTCAATCCCGAAGCGGCCACGCGCCTGGCCACGCAGGTCGCCGGCATTGATGCCATTATTGCAGGCAACAGCCAAAGTGATGGAGCTTACTTTACGCCGCCGCTGACCGCCGGCCAGACGCTGATTCTCTTCACGCCAAACGAGACGCGCATGCTCGGCGAGTTGCGCGCCTATCGTGATGCGTCTGGCAAATATTCGCTGCGCACGCGCTTCATCTCGCTCGACGAAACCTTCCCCAGCGATGCAGCCGCTACACAACTGGCCGACGCGGCGCGCGAATCTGAAGAGAGCACGCGCAGCCAGTCGAAGAAAATGCTTGAAGACTGGCTGGCGACCTCGCGCGGCACGAAACCCGTAGGCGGCGCGGTTGCCGATTACATCTCGTCCCAGGCGTGCGCGCAGTGCCATCAAGCGCAATACATTCATTGGGCCAACAGCGGTCACGCGCACGCGACTGACAAGTTGCCACCGCGATGGGTCGAGTTTGAAACCAGTTGTTTGAACTGTCACGCCACCGGGCAGCGGACAGATGTGTCCGGCAAAGTTATATTAGCCAGGCTGCAAAGCGTGCAATGCGAGCAGTGTCACGGGCCGGGCGGCGAGCATCTTCAAAAGCCGGGCAAAGGCTACGGTCACATCAATAATGTGCAGGCGATGTGCGCCGCGTGCCACACGGCGGAGGTGAGTCCGAAATTCGATTTTCAATCTGCCTGGGCGAAGATCAAACACTGACTGCCGAGCTACCGCCGGGTGCTATCATGTTCGTCGGCATCGATTGATGTAAGCTGCGCTACTTTTTCTTGCTTAAGCGTTCGATCTCCTGCCGCAGCCGCGCCAGTTCCGCTTCTGCCCGCTGCCGTGCTTCGATCTCGGCGCGCAGCTTTCTCTCGGCATCCTGGCGCGCTTGACTCTCTTCATTTTCGGTCGGCAGAAACCGCCTGGCTTTCGGATCGAACAGCCGCAATGTTTCGCCGGTGTCTACCAATTCAAGGCCGAGCACATCGCTTATCACGCGTCCGCCGCTCACCAATACTTCGACGTAGCCGCCAGCGGTCAGCCGGTACGCATTCAGCGGCTTGCGGCGTTTCGGGTATTCCGGGTCAAAGATGAAATACTCCTTCACGCCAAGCTGCGCATAAAGCCGCATCTTCTTAGCGAAATCTTCGCGCCGCGTTTTGCGCGATGAGATTTCAAACACGACATCCGGCCCTTTGCCTTCTTCCCATGTCTGGTAAATTCGCCGTGGGCCTTTGGCAACCCCGAACACCACAAACACGTCCGGTGATACCACACTGCCCGGCTTGCCTTCTTCGTAATACATCATCAGGTTGCCGGAAACGTATGCGTCTTTCTTGCGGCGAAAGAAGCCTCTCAGAAGGCGTATCAACTCAAAGATCAAGTCACGGTGTGTGTCCGTCTCGCCCACAAGGTTACCATCGCTTTCGGGGTATTCGATTGTTTCAGCGAATGGTTTCTTCAGCCTGCTCATAAGCCCTGCCTGCGTTTACTGGTTCTGTTCTTTGATGTGTTTCTCGCGCAGTTTGAATTTCTGTACTTTGCCCGATGCCGTCATCGGGAACGATTCGACGAAGCGCACATGGCGCGGGATTTTGAAGCGCGCGATCTTGCCGTCACAGAAGGCGCGCACTTCATCGACGGTCATCGTCTCATCACTGTTTAAGCGGATGGCTGCCGCGATCTCTTCGCCTAACCGCTGGTCGGGCACGCCGTAAACATAAATGTCGGCAATCTTCGGGTGCCGCCGCAGCAAATCTTCAATCTCTTTTGGGGCGACGTTCTCGCCGCCACGGATGATAATCTCTTTAATGCGCCCGGTGATGCGCAGATAGCCGCGTTCGTCCATCATCGCCTGATCGCCGGTGTGCAGCCAGCCGTCGGCGTCAATCGCCTCCATCGTCGCCTGGCGGTTGTTATAGTATCCCTTCATCACATTGTAACCGCGACAACAAAGCTCGCCGGCGATATTTGGCGCGCAGGTTTCTTCGGTCGCCGGATCGATGATCTTGACTTCGACTTCCGGCAGCACGCGCCCGACGGTTTGCGTGCGCAGTTCAAGGCTGTCGGTGCGCGGCGTGATGGTGATGCCGGGCGAGGCTTCGGTCAATCCGTAGGCAATCGTCATCTCGGTCAGATTCATCCGCTCCATGACTTTGCGCATCAGCGGCTCAGGGCAGAGCGAGCCGGCCATGACGCCTGTGCGCAAACTGGTTACGTCAAAGCTGTGATAGTTCAACTGCTCAAGCTCGGCGATGAACATCGTCGGCACGCCATAAAGCGCTGTGCACTTTTCGCGCTCGACCGCTTGCAGCACGCGCAGCGGCTCGAAGACTTCGAGCGGCACAATCGGCACCGCGTGCGTGTAAGCACCAAGCACACCGATGACGCAGCCGAAGCAATGAAAGAAGGGCACAGGCACGCACAGCTTGTCTTGCGGCGTATAACCCAGGGCCTCGCCCAACCAGTAACCGTTATTGACGATGTTGCGATGCGTCAGCATCACGCCCTTCGGAAAACCCGTCGTGCCTGAGGTGTACTGCATATTGATCACCTCGTCGAGATCCTGCGCCGCCAGATGCGCATCGAGGCAATCTTCGCCAACGCCCTCGGACCGTGCGAGCAGCGAATCGTAACGCAGCATGCCGCCGGGATGTTCGTCGCCGATGTAGATGACGCGGCGCAGGTAGGGCAGCTTCATCGAATGCAAAGCATTTTCCTGCGAACCGCGCAGTTCCGGGATGATCTCATAAATCGTCGCCACGTAATCGAGATCACGAAAGCCGGAAATGGTGATCAGCGTACTGGCTTCGGATTGTTTGAGCAGATATTCCAACTCGGCGGCGCGCAGCGAGGTATTGACGGTGACGAGCACCGCGCCGATCTTGGCAAGCGCGAACTGCAAGACTACCCATTCGGGAATATTGGTCGCCCAAAGCGCGACGCGGTCGCCGCGCTCGATGCCCAGACTGAGCAAGCCGCGCGCAATCTGCCGCGCCAGCCATTCGAGTTGGCTGAAGTCATAACGCAGAGGGCGATCAGGATAAATGAGCGCTTCCTGGCGCGGATAATCTTTCGCCAGCAGCGCCAGCAACTCGCCGACCTTCACATCGAGATAAGCGCCCGGCCTCTCCAAAGCTCCGCCTGTAGACATGCCCCCTCCACTATTCTTCGTCTTCCGGCAGTGTGCCGAAGTAGCGCAGCCATTCGTTGAGGTTGCGAACTTCGGTCTGCTCGCCATCGGCAATCGCGGACGACGCGGCGCGCGTCTCGGCCATCTGTTTGCGGAATTCGCCCGAACGCACGACGCGCGCGCCGCGCGAACGCACGACGAAAGCGAGATGCCGGTCTGAGGTCACGACCGTCAAGCCGCGAGCATTCGGTGAGGATTCGACCAGGCGTTGGATGCGCGTGTCGGCATCCGAGCCGCGTTCACTGTAAAGCACCTTGACGCCACGATACGCCGACGAGTCGGGCAATAAGCGATCCGGCTCGCCGTCGAAGACTACCGAGACGCGGGCTTTCTTCAACCTGGCGAATTCGGCCAGTCGCTCGACCAACTGACGCCGTGCGTTGGCTTTGTCGCGGTGCCAGCCGGGCGTTTGTCCCATCACGTTGTTGCCATCAATGATGTATGCCATGGCCTGACCTGCCACATCTCGCGCTCAATGCGGCCATTCTAGCCTGATTCGCCATCGATGAAAAGCGAGCGATTTTTACATAAATGAAGCGGGCGCTCCGGCTGTGGCTGGAGCGCCCGCTTGCGTTTGAATGGCCTATCGCTTTGCCAGTTAATTCTTGTGGTGATGCCCGCCGCCGGCAGATGGCGAACTGCTAGACGAACTGGCCGGCATGCTCGGCGCGCTCGCTGGCGGACTGTAACGTGGGCTACTGTCGCTTCTCGAAGGCGAATTGTGATGATGGCCACTTTCGCCCCTCGACGGGGAGTTGTTACTGGCCCCACTTTCAATCCTCACGGGCGGACGCGGCAACCCGTAGCTGGGCGGGCCACCGTCGCCTTTACCGGGCTTGTGATGATGACCGCCACCGCTGCCCGTACCGCCGCCGCTACCCGTACCACCGCCGCTGCTGCTGCCAGTACCGCCGCCGCCATGATTGTAGTTTCCCCAGCCGCCCCAGCTATAGTAAGGGTAGTAGGAATAACCGTCCCAGAACGGGTTGCATACGGAATAGCCCCAGCCGTAAGGCGACGAGAATCCCGAACCGAACGGCAGGAAGGTGTAACAGCCGCAACGTTGAGAATAAATCCAGGCGTTCGACACAAAGCCGGACGCGGCGTTGCTCGCTATGGTGCTCTTTGACAGCCGTTGGTTCAAGGCAATCAAGCCGCGAGCGCGCTCCTGGCTCCAGAGATCGAAACTGTCGACGCGTTTCTTGTCGAATGAAGCGATCACTGGCTGGCCGTTTTCGACCGTCGCTTTATTGTTTTCTTTGATGACGGTGTTGCCAATAGCCATGCGGCCTTTGCGAATGATCACTTCGGCGCGGCCATCCGCAGCAATGTTGAAGCGATAGAGTCCTTCTTTGATAATCGAGAATTCGTTTTTCGGCATCGCCACGGTCATCGGGCCATCGATAGCCGAAGCTTCGATGATGGCCGAACCGCTCGTCAAATCAACACGGAACTGGTAAACGTGCGGGTTGGAGAGAATGAAGGCGCTGTTTTCGGCGAGCCGCAGATAGCAGCCGGGCGTCAGCAGGATTTCGGCGCGTCCCGTAGGGCCGGTCTTCACCGCGTCGCCTTCGCGCAGTTCGTCGCCCGCCGTCGAGCGCACCCAGTCGGCCTGTTCGCGTTTATAACTTACATCACCTTCGACGATGTTTAATACGCCGACCTTCGCCGAAACGGTATACTTATCTTCTTCATCAGCCGGCAGTTTTTTGCGATCCTGCGCCGAGACCAGCCCGGCGACCAGCAGAAGCGTGAGCGTTGCCAGTACGATTCTTGTGGCTTTCATAACAATCTCCTTTGTGAGGCTGGACATTATCCTCTTCTGGATGGCGCTCAACCGGCCATGCGCCGAATTCAAGAGCACTGTAGAAATTATCACCCCGTCTGCTGCGATTATACTCTGATTGCTTGGTTGGGCAAATGAAAATAAGCCGATCTTGCAGCAGACGGAAAAGCCTCGGCCAAAGGGGTCGAACCGATTGGCATAACCAGGATGCAAGGGATATTAGGATGGGATCAATACCGGCAGCGATGGCTCTGGCTTCTCAAGCGAAGCAGTTGCTGCCGGCAATTGTCTAGCGCTGATGGCCGGCAGCCTGGGTCGCTTGAATGTAAAAGTGGCGGACTTCTTCTTCCGACTTGAACAAACGATTCGGGCCGAGCGTGAGCACGACATTAGCCGACGGGCGCTGTGCCTTCAGCCTGGCCTCGCGTTCCAGCGCGATGTTGTGAGCGCCGGGGCGATTATCCTGCTCCAGGTAATCGAGATTCAACACCACCTTGGCATGCGCTTCGGCCAGTTCATGGAAAGTGATCTGGCCGGCGGGCACAAACTCATTGGCGCGCAGGTTGAACCAGCGCGCCGCCGGATTGATCGCCACCATCGAGTCGAAGCCTTTCGGCGGGCGCTCGACATCGAGTTTGCGGCCATCGCGGCGGTAAGGATTGATGCGGCTGTCGTAATTATTATCCAGGTTGATGCCACCGCCTACATCGATGATGCCATCCATCACCGGCGCTCGCCGCGCAATATGCAACATATAACGATGCGCCCCTTCGGTGATCTGCACGAGCAGCAGTAGTCCTTCATTCGCGATAATGTATTCAGCAATACGCACCGGCGCTTGCTCGGCAGCGACCTGGTTAGCGCCCGCAGCTTCGGCAAGCCGCTCATGGTTAATGTGTACAGCGCCGTTCTCACCAAGAGTAATTAAGTCCGGTTTGTCGCCGATGATATAGTGCAATCGCGCCAGCGCTTCTTCACAGTCGCCCGAAATCCACAAGCCGCCGCGCCCGCTGCGGCTATCATGAATCAAATTGAAAGCCAGATAAACCGGGTCGGGGCGCGGAATCCGCGCCGTCGCAATCGCCGGCGCGAGCAGCAATTTTAGCTCATAGGCTAAGGGCAAGGTCACCAGCGCTTCGTGCAGCGGAAAGAGCAAGCCTACCAGTTGATCGCTCATTCCCGCTTGGTGAGTGAGCAGGCGGCTGGCTCTGATATTCACTTCAGACGGCGGCGCAACCATCACCGCTGGTCGTGACCTTGAAGCGTTCGGCAGCGGATTGACCGAGATGGCGGCGCTGCGGTTGACCGCCTGAAGGAGGGCGACCGGATGAGTAAGGAAGGCGGGCGCAGGGCTGCCATTTGCGGCTGGCGGCGCGCTAAAAGCAGTTGGCGCGGGGCTGCGATTGACCTTGTGCGGGCGGCCAAGCGATTGCAGTTCGGTCGCCGCTTTCACCAGGTATTCGGCGATCAGTTTGCGACTCAGGAGCGTATTGCCATAATCGTGCGCTTCGCTGGCGGTCTTGAATGAGCCGACATAGACGCGCGTCCAGTTGCCGCGTCCGGGCAGCGCGAACGTGCCGAAGCCGACCGTCTCGCCGGCGCGCGACAGGCGTTCGGCATACTCCTGGGCCGGGGCGGTGTCTGGAAAGGAGGCCACCTGCAATGTGTAAGAGAATATACTTTCAGCCGATTGCCCCTGAGCCGTTTGCATCAGCAAGAAAAAAAGTGCTGAAGAAATGATCGCCCGTTTCGTGTGCATGGCCTCTGCCTTTCGACCCGCAAAATATGGCAGCGTCCGTTTAGCATTCCAACAAGATTGGGGCTGACGTTTGGGAAATGGGGGATTAGAGAAGCGTCCTGAGTCGGTCTTGAAACTCTAGCTACAAACACAACGACCGCAAGACTCAAGGGGAGCTTGCGGTCGCGTCGACAGGTTTATGGTAGGTCAGCCACCCGGCCATGTCAAGAATAATTCACACGCAAAATCTCACATACGCTGCCCCTGTCGGGTAATGCGCGGCACGACGGCGCTTGCGGCAAGCAAACTTCCGCCGTATTCGCGATGCCTGGCTGACATTTGCCCGCTCGTCTGCTAGACTGGTCGAGTAATTTTCAATCCCCTGATTAGGAGAATCAATCTATGAAGTTCATTAAGCCCATTGCGGCGCTGATGCTGACGCTGTTGTTTGCGACAGCAATCATCGCGCAACAGAATCCGCCGAAGCCGAACGGCGGCGCGCCGAAGCTGGTCCTCGATTCGCCCACACATGATTTCGGCGAGGTCAAAGCCGGCGCTCCATTACGATATGCGTTCAAGATCAAAAATGAAGGAACCGCCGACCTGTTGATTCAAAACGTCCAACCTGGCTGAGGATGCACCAAAGGCGACTTTGATAAAGTCGTGCCTCCTGGTAAGGAGGGAAAGATTGAATTAATGGTCGAGCACACGAATGGTTATTCGGGTGAAGTCGCAAAAGCCGCCAGCGTCGTCACCAACGACGCAAAGTACGCCAACTTTACCTTGACCTTGCGCGCCCGTTTCATCATGGACGCACAGCCGGTTGCCGGTGCGCCGCCGCCGGTCTCCAAGCGCAGTTCGATCTTCATCGAACCGACTGATCGTTTGATTACCAGCGTGCTGGTCGGCAACACAACGAGCAACAATCTCTATGTGGTCAACAATGAGGCGACGCCGGCTCACGTTAAATCCATCGATGCCGGCGGCACGAATTTCACGGCAACCCTGACGCCGATTCAAGACGGCAGGCGCTACGAAATCGCCGTGCAGAGCGCGGCGAATCTCAAGCCGGGCACCTATAACCAGACGCTCAGGGTGCTGACGGACAACGCCGCGACGCCGGAGATTCCCGTGCAGCTGACCATCACGGTTTACCCGCGCATCTTCGCATCGCCGACGGCGATCATCATGCCGGTGCTGCCGCTCAACACCGAACTCAGCGCCATCGCCTGGCCGTCGATCACCGTGCGCAAGGTTCAAGCGAACGGCCTGGAGATCAAGCGCGTCAGCACGTCGCTGACTTTCCTGGACCTGACGACCGAAATCCAGAAGGCCGGCGAGATCTATCAGATCCATATCAAGATCAATAACAGCAAAGCCAGGGCCGGCGAATTCAAAGGGACGATTCGCATCGATACCAACGATGCCGATCTGCCGGTCATCGAAATTCCGGTGCAGGTCAGCTTCAAGTAATCTATCTTCCATAAGGGCAGCCGCTACGCCATGCGAGCGGCTGCCCTTATGCTTAGCTCTGCTAATTTAATACCCGCCTCCTGCGGGCGCGCTTGCCTGCCCCGCATTTGCCGCTTATCATTCTGATTGCGTGGGAGAGTTTCCGACAAATAAGCAGCCGATTGATCGAATAAAAAAGTGACCCGGTCGCAACGAACAAACGCCTTGCGTCATCGCTTCGCGCCATCACCGCGACCTTTTCCCCGTTGCAGTTCTACAACCCCCTGTATGCCCTCGTTGACCGAATCGTGGCCGCTGCAATCCTGCGGAGGAGGATTTACTCATGCTCAAGCGAATGTTCATGATGCTTCTCAGCGTTTGGGTACTGGTGGCCGTCCCGGCCATCGGTTTAGCGCCCGCCGCACTGACTGCCCGTGCGCAGAGCGATCAGATTATCAATGCGCCCACCGCCATCCAACTGCAAACGATTCTCAGCGACCCGTCCGGGCCGGTTTTCGTTACCCACGCGCACGACGGCACGAATCGCCTCTTCATTATTGAACAGGTGGGACGCATACGCGTCGCACAGCCCGGCGCTAGTTCGTCGACCGTCTTTTTGGACATCACCAGCCGCGTCCTGAGCGGCGGTGAGCGGGGCTTGCTCGGACTGGCCTTTCATCCGCAGTACGCGATCAACGGTCGCTTCTTCGTATATTACACGCGACAGACCGACGGTTGGTTGACGATTGCCGAGTATCACGTCACGCCCGGCAATCCCAACACTGCCGATCCCGCCTCGGAAATTCTGATGGGCGGGATGGGGAGCAACCTCCCCATCGATCATTCGCTGAATACGAATCACAATGGCGGCATGATGGCATTTGGGCCTGACGGTTATCTTTACATGGGCACGGGCGATGGCGGGGGAGCCAACGATCAGCCCAATAATGCGCAGAATATCAATGTGCTGCTCGGCAAGATGCTGCGCATAGACGTGAACACGCCGAACGGCGCAATTCCCTATTCGTCGCCGCCGACGAATCCGTTTTTCGGCTCGACGCCCGGCCTTGACGAGATCTATGCCTATGGCTTGCGCAATCCCTGGCGCTGGTCGTTTGATCGCGTGACCGGCCAGTTGATCTGCGGCGATGTCGGCCAGGGCGCTCGCGAAGAGATTGACATCATCACCAACGGCGGCAATTATGGCTGGCGCGTGATGGAAGGGACGATTTGTAATCCAAGTATCAATGGCGGGGTTTGCACGCCGCCAAGCGGCAGCATTCTGCCGATATTCGAATATACGCATCCGGGGGGCCGCTGTGCGATCACCGGCGGTTATATCTATCGCGGCTTCCGCTCGACCGTGCCGGTGAGCGCCTATATTTACGCCGATTACTGTACGGGCGAGATCTGGCAACTGCAAAGCGGCACGAACACGCTGTTGATCCACACGCCGCTGAACATCACCTCGTTCGGCGAAGACGAAGCCGGCGAGATTTACGTCGTCGGTCAGAACGGCACAATCAACCGCCTGGCGCAGACCCCCGCGCCGCCGGCCTGCACCTATTCGCTGACCTCTACGGGCCAGATATTCCCGCAAGCCGGCGCGGAAGGCAGTCTGATGTTGAAGGCGTCGAGCGACTGCGGCTGGCTGGCCGCAGCGAATGTGTCGTGGATTACATTGAGCCAGTCGGGCGGCAGCGGCAACAGCACCTTGAGCTTTGTCGTGCGCAACAACCTGACGGGCGGCCCGCGCAGCGGCTTGATTCATGTCGCCGGACAGACATTCAGCGTTGTGCAGGAAGGCTCAGCCATCGGCTCGGACTGCCCTGTGACGCTGTCGCCAAGATTTCAATCGTTCACTTCGACAGGCGGCAGCAGCAGCCTCGCTTTGACGATTGGCGGAAGTTGCGTGTGGCAAGCGACGCCGAGCGCCAACTGGATCACCATCACCTCGATTGGCGCTGGCATCGGCAGCAATACGATCACCTATTCGGTAGCGGCAAACACCACAGGCACTTCGCGCAATGGCTCAATCACCATTGGCAATGCGGTCTTTGCCATCAAACAAAAATAAGTCTGGAGAGTCTGGAGAGTCCGGAACGAAAACAAGTGACGCCATCAGCCAGCAAAACGCCTCGACCCGTCAACCGCTTGTCAGTCCAACGGACTTACCAGACTCTCTAGACTCTCCTGACTCTTTAGCGATTAGCTATGAAGAAACGACTGGCCATCATCTTCACCGGCGGGACTATCTCGATGAAGTTTGATGCGGCCATCGCCGCCGCCGTGCCGGCGTTGTCAGGTCACGAGATTCTCAACCAGGTGCAAGGCGTTGACGCCGTCGCCGATCTTGAGGTCATCGAATTCGGACGCTATCCCGGCCCCCACATGACCTTGCCGCAAATGATGGCGCTGGCATCCTTGCTGCGAGCGACGCTCGAACGCCAGGACATTGATGGGGCGGTCATCACCCACGGCACCGACACGCTCGAAGAGACCGCCTACCTGCTTGATCTCACCTCGACAAGCGATAAGCCCGTCGCCATGGTCGGGGCGATGCGCAACAGTTCGGAGATGGGCTGGGACGGCCCGCCGAGCCTGCTTTCGGCCATGCGCGTCGTCGCGGCTGATCAAGCCCGCGAACTCGGCGTGCTGGTTGTAATGAATGATACAATTCTCGCGGCAAGCGAAGCCACCAAGACACACACCGAAGCATTCGACTCATTTCAAAGCCCGGATTTCGGGCCGCTCGGCGTCGTTGATCGCGGCGAAGTCATCATCCGCCGCCATGGTATCCGGCGTCAGCATCTGCCGGCTGCTGAAATCGTCGAGCCGGTCTTTCTCATCAAGCTGGCCGCAGGCGTTGACTCAACGTTGATCCATGCGGCAATCGATGCGGGCGCGCGCGGCTTGGTCATCGAAGCTCTGGGGCGCGGCAATGTGCCGCCGGCGGCGATGCCCGCCATCCGCCGCGCTATTACGGGAGGGCTCCCGGTTGTGCTGGCGTCGCGTTGTTTGCGTGGCCGCGTCTATGACAGCTACGGCTATGAGGGCGGCGGCAGGCAACTGCGCCAGCTTGGCGTCATCTTTACTGATTATTTGAATAGCCAGAAAGCGCGTATCAAACTCGCGCTCGCCCTGAGCCTGACCAACGATCCTCTAGAAATCCAGGCGCTCTTTTAACTACGATCAGGCACATTTGCAACTTGCATTTTCGAACGGGCGTTCGATAGAATAGAAGCCTGAGCAAACGATTATTTCAGCGGGAGGCGCAAGATGGCGGCAACGTTCACGACCGAGACGATTACTCCGAAATATCACGATGCCATGGTTGACTGGCAGCAGCGCAATTTTTCCGACCTCGCCATACTGCAAAAGCACTGGGGCGATTATTTCAAAGGCGTGTCGCCGTTCCAACTGGTTGCCAAAGTCGGCCACACGAAATCCGACACCGTCGAAGTCGGCCAGTACGCTGGCCGCAAGCGCTTCGAGCGCGCCAAAGAGATGGTCGGCAATACCTTCTTCAGCGCCCGCGACATCATCCGCGCGCAGGCGTCGACCGAACTCGGCTCGATCCAACAACACCGCGCCACACTCGATCAGGCGGTGAGCGATAAGAGCAAGTTCGCCGTGCTGCGCATTATGGCCGAAGAACTGCGCCATGCCTATCAGATGTTCTGGGTGCTCGATCAAGATACGACGTGGAAGAAGCCCGGACTGGGCGATGTGGCCAAGCAGACGATTGAAGAATTGTTATCGATGGAGTTGGGCGGTCACGTGCTCGATGCCTTCAATATTGACTTCGGCAACTTCCTCGACAACGTCACCTATGCGACGGTGATCGACCTGGTCGGCAAGTATCAACTGGAAATGCAGCAGGTCTTCAGCTATGCGCCGATGGCGCGCAGCATGGGGCCGATGCTACAGGAAGAAGCCTTCCATCTGGGCAGCGGGCGCACCGTGTTGCGCGAGATTGGCCAGATGGCGGCGCGCGGCGAAGGCGATTACAGCATTGACGCGATGCAGCGCGCTTTGAACCTCTGGGTGCCGCGCGGCCTTGAGATGTTCGGCAACGAACACGGCGGCGAGACGGCGGTGACCTTCGGCTTCAAAGATAAGACCAACGGCGTGGCGCAGGATGAATATTATGAAGAAGTGCGCGGCGTCATTCGCAACGTCAATATCGCCATCGTTCAGGAACGCCTGGCCGGCATCGCGCGCGAAGAGACCCGCGCTTTGCTCGACGAAATCGAGCGCAGCGGCGATCCGCAAAAGGGCGTCAAGCCTGAAGAGATCCTGTACCTGCCAAGCAAGAAGTTTTTCCGCAAGCGCGGCCCTGAAGAAGTGGTCTTCAAACCGTTCGATTATCTCGGCAACCTGATTACTGAAAACGGCCAGCCGCTGGCACCCGACGCCTTCCTGAAGTATCTGGCCGGCGCGCTGCCTGAGAAGTTCATCGGCAGCCGCGAATATAACAAGTTCGTCGCGCAAATGCGCGAGTATCACAGTCTCAACTGATCAAGATCGCCGCCAAAGACACCGGCAAAGGCGACTCACGCGGGTCGCCTTTTTTATTGTCGTTCTGAGGCAATGAAAAGCGCCCAGGGAGTAACCGCTTCGAGCGGAATCACTCATCGGTGCCGCCTGAAGGCTGAAGGCTGTACGCCAAACGATTGCGGCGGGCCGAGTTTAGATGGTAACTTGTCGCTCTTAACTGTGAACAAGCCATCGCCGCATTCGAGAGCCTTTTTTGCCATCTATCTGGCCGTCGCCATCAGCTATGTTGGCGTTGGCCTGGTTGCGCCGCTGATTGCGCTGGTGCTCGAAGCGCACGGCGAGAATAGCTTCATGGTCGGCCTGATCGGCACGACCATGTTCACGACCTTCACCCTGTCGTCGTTTCCAATTGGCGCAGCAACTGACCGCTTCGGGCCGAAGCCGATACTGGTCGGCGGGCTGATTGTCTACGGCGCGGCGATTGCGCTGTTCGCGCTGAATTTGACAACCCCGCTCTTCTTCTTGGCGCGCGCCATCGAAGGCGTCGGCGGGGCGGCCATCTCGGTCGCCGCCGAAACCATGATCAGCAAGTTGAGCGCCCCCGACGAACGCGCCCGGCGCATGAGTTATTATGCGCTGTCGGTCGGCCTGGGATGGGTTGCCGGGCCTTTGACCGGCACATTGTTGTTCAAACTCCATCACGCAACGCCGTTCGTCGCCTGCTTCGGGCTAAGCCTGGTTGCGGCGGTCATCGCCCAGGCAATGATTCCGCAGACCGAATCCACCTCGCATCGGCTTGAATCACTCATCAACGTCATCAGCAAACCGATGATCGTGCCAATGTCGGCGGGAATGCTTTATGGCTACCTGATGTCGTCGCTCATCACTTTGGTGCCGATCTACCTGACGCACGATGTGCAGGCCGAAAGCCAACAGATGGGCATTATCATTACTGCCGTCATCGCCGGCGTGCTCATCAGCCAGGTGCCTCTGGGGCGCGTCGCCGACCGCTTTGGCAAGCGCCGGACGCTCTTCGCCTGTGCAATTGTGCTTGCCATTACATTTGCCTTGATGTCTATGGCGCACAACTGGCGATGGTTTATTCCGACAGGAATCATCACCGGCGCGATGGCCGGCGGCCTTTATCCGCTTGGCCTGGCGCTCATCGGCGGCATCGTCCGCCGCGAACGGCTCGGCGCTGCCAATTCATTGTTCTCGCTCGCCTTCGGCATCGGCAGTCTGACGGGGCCGACGGCGTCGGGATTGGCGATGACGCACTTCGGCCATCGCTGGCTGTTTTATCTGCCGATTGCCTTGACCCTGCTGTTTGCCGGCCAATTGCTTGTCCTATACAAACCTGCCGCGCCACACGCCCGGCCTAAAGACTCCTGAACAAATCGGCTGTAAGCACGGCGCAAGCGCCAGGTAACCGCCACAACGCTTTTTGCATCCCTCTACCCTGTGCCTCTGTGAGGCTCGCGACCGGCTGGCGTAGCGTCCCTTTTTTCCTCGTATTGCACCATAGTAGTCCCAACTGTCTTATCTCCATTCCAGATAGGTAACTGAAGTTTTGTTTCTGTGGGACATATCACTCTGCTATAATGACATCATTGTAGTATGGATAACGAGAGAACCATCCCGTTATCTGCTACAATCTGGCGAAGCAATATAAGGTGGCTTGCGTCACAGATGCCGGCCATGATAATGAAAGAGTCAGGGGATTGAAAAAATTGACTCAATAAAGCTTTGCAATGCACTAAGGGCTTGCTGCGCCTCAGCCGCTAAAAATATTAAGCAGCAGCTCAATCAATTACGCAAAACTCCCCCTGGGTAGAAAGAGGAGACGACATTGGCAACTGCTGCAAAATCGAAAGCGAAAGCCCCAGCTCGAAAGAAGCGTACCAAAGGCACCAGCGACAAGATTCGCGCGCTGGCCGCCATGAGCGTTGGCCGTAAGGTCGGTTATTTGACGATTAGCGATCTGACGGGCGGCGATGATCCGAAGATCGAAAACGCCATCAACGAACTGCCTCGCAAGAGTTTCAAACAGGGCGATACGGTCTATCCGAGCAATGTCAAATCGGGGACGCTGTTCTTGCTCAAGAGCGGGAGGGTACAAGTCAACCGGGCGTCGGCCAACGGCCAATCCCATAATGTGAAGACGCTTGATCCGGGCACCATCTTCGGCGACGCGCCGGCGCTCGGCCAAAGCATGTTCGGCACCACGGCGACGGCGTCGGAAGCGACGAAAGTCATCGTCATCAGCGCGGCGGATTTTGACAAACTCGTGGCGGGCTCACCCGAACTCGCCGTCAACGTGTTGCGCAAAGTCGGCACGCGCCTGGTCGAAGCCGACCGCCAGCACGAGCAGGCGGCGTTCCAGCCAGTGGCAGGCCGCATCGCCGCGATGTTGCTGGCCAGTGCAGACAAGGAAGGCAGCGTCAGCGGCCAGACTCAACAACAAATCGCTGAAACCCTCGGCGTCTACCGCGAGACCGTTACGAACGCGATCGGGGAGATGAAAGCCGACAAGGTCATTTCGGTGGGCCGTAAACGCATCACCGTTTTGGACTCTGAGCGATTGCGCAAGATGGCTGCCATATAATTTGACTGATTCGATTGATTGCTTAGGGGCCGGGCGCTTAGTAGAATAAGCATGCTGGCAGCACACGCCGGAGTTCGGCCCTATGCAAATTCTCTGGATCATTATTCTCGTCGGCTACGCGATTTGTGTAGCGCAGTCAATCTATACTCTCACGACGAAGCGGCCAGCGTTGCAGCGACTCTCGCTTGCAGCGTTGGCCGTTGCTTTTGGCGCGCACACCAGTTGGCTGCTGCTTAGAGGTATCCGCACAGGTCGTTGTCCGCTCGTCGGCACGCAGGAGATGTGCGCCTTTCTCTCCTGGGGACTGGTCATCTGCTATCTGATCGCTTATCGTTGGTATAATGCCAACGCCCTGAAAGCCTTTGTTTTTCCGATCATTTTTGTGCTGGCGGCCATCGCGGCCATCTCGCCCGATACCCTCGGAACGCTACAAGGACTGAATAACCCGCTGCAAGGCTTTCTCTTCCCGGTTCATGCGGGCTTGATTCTGCTGGCCTATGCGGCTTTCTTCACAGCCTTCGGCGCTGGTTTGATGTACATCATTCAAGAACGCGAATTGAAGCATAAGCGATTCGGCATGATCTTCTACAAACTGCCGTCGCTGGATACCTGCGATGAGATCAGCTTTAAGGCGCTGGCCATCGGCTTCGTGCTGCTGACGCTCGGCATCGCCGCAGGGTTTTACTGGCAAGGTCTGCGCGACGGGCGGTTCTGGCACGGCACGCCGATTGAGATTTTTTCCGTCGTCACCTGGATCATCTATTTTTTCTTCATACAAACTCGGATCAATGCGAAGTGGGGCGGGCGAGCGGCGGCGCTGGCCTCGATTGTCAGTTTTCTGATCGTGATTTGCAGCCTGATTGGTTTGCGATCTCTCGGCAATTTGCATTCGCTCTAGTTGAAGGAATAAGCCGTAGCCGGTAGCCGGCGGTCAATCGTCAGTTGTTTGCAAGCGGGTTGCGGCAACTCCTGATCACCGGTCAACGGTCACCGACCATAATGAACATTGTCTTGATCGGATTGAGTCATAAGACAGCGCCCGTCGAGATGCGCGAGCGACTGGCGTTTGCCGAAGCTCATCTGCACGACGCGCTCGGCAGGCTGGTCGATCAGGAAGTCGTCGAAGAGAGCTTGATCGTTTCAACTTGCAACCGCGTTGAATTGCTTGCCTCATCTACCGCCGGCGCGGATCGCGGCCTGCTTCGTCTCGAAGAGTTCTTCTGCGAATTCCATCAGCTATCACCCAACAAGCTCAATGGTCATCTCTATCGCCACGCTGACGGCGAGGCGATCAAACATCTGTTTCGGGTTGCCTCTAGCCTCGATTCGCTGGTGGTCGGCGAATCGCAGATTCTCGGTCAGGTCAAGGAAGCTTACCAGCATGCCGTCGAAGCCGGCACCGTCGGGCGCGTTCTCAGCCAGTTGATGAATCGCGCCATCAACGTCGCCAAGCGCGTGCGTACCGAAACCGGCGTCGCTCAGAATCCCGTCTCCATCAGTTCAGTCGCCGTCGAACTGGCGCGCAAGATCTTCGAGGATTTAGCGCATAAGACCGTGCTGTTGGTGGGCGCAGGCGAGATGGGCGAACTGGCGGCGCGCAACCTCATCGAAGCCGGCACCAGCAAATTGCTGGTCACCAACCGTACCGCCGCACGCGCTGAAGAGATGGCCCGGCAGTTCGGTGGCGGCGCGGTCAGCTTCGAGGCGTTTTATGATGTGCTGCCGGTCGCCGACATCATCCTCTGTGCGACGGGTGCGCCCGATTACATCGTCCATCCGGCTCAAACCCGGCAAGCGATCAAAGGCCGCAAGCGCGGGCCGCTGCTGTTTATAGACATCGCCGTGCCGCGCAATATTGATCCGGCCATTGCCAATCTCGATAACTGCTTCTTGTTTGACGTTGACGATCTCGAATCGGTCGTCAACGCCAATATACGCGAACGCCAGAAGGAAGCCCGCGTCGCCGAGGCCATCATCGAAGCCGAGGTCGAAAACTTCCTGAAGCAGATGCGCGCCTTCGATATTGGCCCGGCGGTCGTCGAAGTCAAACAATTGCTCGCGCAGATGGCGGCCAACGAATTCAAGCGCAATCGCAAGCGGCTGGGCGGGCTGACACCGGAGCAGGAGACCGCCATTCAGGACGTGCTGCTGCCGGCTCTGGTCAACAAGCTTTCGCATCCGGTCATCGTCCACCTGCGCGAAGCGGCGCGCGCCGGCGAACCGACGAAAGTGATCGAAGAGCTTCGCAAAATGATTCGCATTGATTGAGCCTAAGCGGATCGCGAATCCGTTTAAATCTGAGCCAAGCGATTTCGATTGATCGCAGCAGAAGGAACACCTTGAGCCAGACTATCACCATCGGAACGCGAGGCAGCAAGCTGGCGCTGTGGCAAACCAACTGGGTAAAGAGCGAACTGGAGCACCGACATGCCGGCCTTCGGGTAGAGATCCAAATCATCTCGACCAAAGGTGATCGCGTGCTCGACGTTTCGCTGCCGAAGCTCGGCGAGCAGGGCAAAGGGCTGTTCACCAAAGAACTCGAAGAAGCCATACACGAGCGTCGCGTCGACCTCGCGGTTCACAGCTTGAAAGATCTGCCGACCGAGCTACCTGCGGGCCTGCACATCGGCGCGATCAGCGAACGCGAAGACGTGCGCGATGCGCTGGTGGCGCGCGCCGGGATTCAAGGTTTTAGTGATTTGCCTCACAATGGGCTCATCGGCACGAGCAGCCTTCGCCGTCAGGCGCAGATTCGCGCCCTGCGCCCGGATCTGCGGCTTGAGCCGATACGCGGCAATGTCGACACGCGATTGCGCAAGCTCGACGAAGGTCAGTTCGACGCCATCATTTTGGCAGTCGCGGGCCTGCACCGGCTGGGATTCGCCGAACGCATCACCGAGCATTTGCCCACAGAGCTTGTGCTGCCGGCAGTCGGGCAAGGCGCGCTGGCAATTGAAACGCGCAGCGATGATACAGAGGTGAATCAGATCATCAGCGTCTTGAATCACCAGGCGACGCGGCTGGCGTGTCAGGCCGAACGCGCCTTTTTAAAAGGACTCGGCGGCGGTTGTCTGGTGCCGATAGCCGCGCATGCAGAAATCATTTCGGCAACGCTCAGGCTCAGAGGTCTGGTCGCCAGCACGGACGGCAGCGAGATCGTGCGCGGCAACCTTTCCGGTGCCTCACAAGATGCCGAAAGCCTCGGCCATCAGCTTGCCCTGGAGTTGATTGCGCAGGGCGCGGATGAAATACTGGCGCGCAACTGATACGCCGGGCATCTACTAGTCAAGGGCTCGTTGGACAACCGGCAGGTTCAGAGGTAAGGAGTTATGATGAAAAGAGCATTGATTCTCTTCGCGATTGCATTCAGCTTGGTGGCAGTTCAAACAAATCAGGCGATCACTTTCAGATGCTTCGCCAAACAGAAGGTTTCCGACGAGCGCAGAACAGCTTCAGCAGTTTTTCTAGGCGAAGCCGTTGCCAGGGAATATAAAGAGGTACAGCCGACCGATCCGGAAGGGCCAGTGAGTGGGCAAGTGTTGACGGTGAGATTCAGGGTTGAGAGGTGGTGGAAAGGTTCAGGGATAGATGAAGTAATCCTGTATACGACGGAAATCAAACGGCCAGGCGGACTGACCGAGAGGATGGCAGAAGATTTTGAATTTCAGGTAGGGAAAAGGTATATCGTTTATGCGTTAGGCCCAGAAAATCATCTGCATACCAGCGAATGCCAGAGAACGGCTAAGGTTGAGCAAGCCGGTGAAGATCTGAAGAAGCTTGGCGCAGGGAGATTGCCCACCAGTAAAAGCAAACGACAAAGCGTAATCCAAGATTAGAAAAATGCTAATCTCACTCGCTGGCCATCCGCTGGATGGGCCCATTCCTTGCAACCTGCAACTCGACGTTTCCCCGGCGCGGCTTTATTATTCACCCGATAGATGAAGCGAGGAGGAGTCGATGTTCTGTGTCTTTTGCGGAAACAACGTAGCCGAGGGATTGACCGCCTGCCCACAATGCAAAGCGCCGCTGCCGGCGCGCAAACCTTTGAAGCCATCTTCGCCCGCTGTACCCGCACCGCAAGCTGAAAGCCGTCCTCGCCCTGCGCCCCCCTTGCCAGTGCAACCGCCAGCCGGCGATCTGCTGATTGGCCGCCTGCTCGCGGGACGTTATCGCATCATAGAGAAAATTGGCGCGGGCGCGATGGGCGCGGTTTACAAGGCCGAGGATACGACAACCAGGCGTCTGGCGGCGATCAAGCTGCTCGCACCTAGTCTCATGAGTAATGCCGAATACGTTGCGCGCTTTCAGCGCGAAGCCCGCATGGCCACGCGCATCGCGCATCCGAACGCCGTCAGCACCTTCGATGCCGGCGCTACCCCAGACGGCTTCGCTTACATTGCGATGGAATATCTGGAAGGCGAGCCGTTATCACAGATCATCAAAGCGAGCGCCCCGGTGTCGCTGGATCGCGTCGTCCGCATCGCCTGGCAGGCCGCTGCCGCCTTGAATGCCGGGCACGAACTCAATGTCGTGCACCGCGACTTCAAGCCCGACAATGTGTTGATCTGCCGGCAGCCGGATGGCTCCGATCATGTCAAGGTGCTGGATTTCGGCGTTGCCAAACAGACTGCCCTCGATCCACATTTTCAGGAACTCACGCAGGCGGGCTACGTCATCGGCACGCCGCAATACCTCTCGCCGGAACAGGTCAAGAGTGAACCGACCTCGGCGCGCTCGGATCTCTACAGCCTCGCCATCGTGGTTTATGAAATGCTCACCGGAGGTTTGCCGTTTACCGGCAGATCGCCGCAGAAACAGATGTTCAATCGCCTGCTTGAAGAACCTATGCCATTGAACGTCGTCAATCCGACGCTCTCTCTGCCGCCTGAGGTTGAGATGGTCTTGATGAAGGCGCTGGCGCGCAACCCGGATGAGCGCTATGCCTCAACCATAGAATTCGCGCAAGCGCTGGGGCGCGCGACACAAAGCGGCTTCGAGCAAACGCGGCGCGCGGCGACGGTGGTCGCCAGCGGCGCGCCACTGATGCCGGCGGCACCCTTCACGCCGCAGTATCCGAGGACGGCAAACGCGGCTGAAAGCGCACCGACGGCGAACGCTTCTTCGCGTAAGGTAGTGATCGGGTTAATTGCCATCATTATCATCATGGTTCTGATTCTGGGCGCTACACTGGTCTATCTGGCGCTAAAGTAATCATTGCCACAAATTCAACCTGCCCGCCGGTGCGCGCCAGCCTTTGGCGGCGTCTCACTTCAAGCGCACGCCATATTTGCGCGCCAGAATCGGGCGGATACGGTTTACCACCCGGCTGAGAGTCGAACTGATAGCGAGCGCCGTCAACTCTCCGCCAAGGCTACTGGCGATTTCCGACGGCCCCATGCCGTCAAAGAAGCGGAGCTTGAAAATCAGGATGTCGCGTGTGCCATTGCGGCCTTTGATGACACGGTTCAGCACCTCTTCGATTTCGTTCTGCGTCACCCTGATGTCTCTCTGCATATCAGGCGACGGCGCAGTGGTCTCGACGCCTTCGTTCGCCAGTGCGTGGTCGCCTTCCTCCATTAGCTGATCGAGCGAAAAAGTCACACGCGGTCGCTTCTGGGCCAGCACCACGCGGAAATGATCGCGCACCACATTCGTCGCAATGATGCCGATATACTGATAGATCGAATTGTCGAACTCGCCTTCAAAGCGTTCAAGCGCATTGCCTTCATCACTAATGAGCTTAACGTAAACCGCCTGTATCAAGTCTTCCATCGTACCATCAGGGAATTGTTGCTTGAGATCGAGGTCTGCATGAATCCTCTGGTGGAAGGTACGCACGACAAAGGCGCGAATCGTCGGGTGGTAACGGCAGACGAACTCCTGCCAGGCGGCTTCATCAATTGGCCGCGCGGCGCAGCGCTGCAATAGATCTATGACGGTCAACTCGCTCAGTGCCGAAGGCATATTCCCCTGTTTGCCCAGCCTCAAACGATGTGCGGTGCGCTCTATCTTCCGGCTGCTTGCTTCACGTCTTCATGTCGTCCGGGTCTATTTTGTTACAGAGCCTCCCCGCAAGAGCCGTGAAAGTATAGCAAACCACCTAGCCGTGCTGACAGACGAATCCCGCCGCCCGGAGCTTGCGAAGATCGAGCGGCAGTGGCGGGTGGGCGCGTTGCCGTGTGAACCGAGGGGAAGGAAAATCATCGCCTGAATCAGGGCTGATCGATTATGAAGCCGGACGGGAAATGATTCAAGGGGCCATGGCCATGCCCCAACGGCGGCGCGCAGCGAATCGCTTCGACAATATAACGCTTGGCCTGCTCGACTGCGCCGGCAAGCGAACTGCCGTTGGCCAACAAAGTCGCCATCGCGGCGGCGAGTGTGCATCCTGTGCCGTGCGTGCTCGATGAGCGAACGCGCTCGGCAGTATACAGTCGCATCCCGTCGTCATCCAGCAACAGATCGGTTGCGGTTTCACAGATCAGATCGCCGCCTTTCACCAGAACGGCGCGCGCTCCCATCGCCCGTATCGCCGCAGCAGCTTGCTGCATCCCGTCGACATCGGAGATGCGTATGCCCGTGAGACGCTCAGCTTCGGCGACGTTCGGCGTCATCACCGTCGCCAGCGGAAAGAGCTGTTCGACCAGGGCCGCAAGCGCATGATCGTCAATCAAATCATAGCCGCTCGTGCTGCGCACCACCGGATCGAGGACGCAGGGAGCAAGCCCTTGCGCGGCGATGATGGCAGCAACTTCTTCGATGATTCCGGCGGTCGGCAGCATGCCGGTCTTGACGGCAGCGATCCTGAAATCCGCGAGCAGCGGTTCGATCTGCCGGCGAACGGTTTCGCGGGACTGGTGCGCTGCCCCGTAAACCTCCAGGGTGTTTTGAAAAGTCAGGCTGGTGATGGCGGCAACCCCGAAGCCGCCCATCGCGCTGATGGCTTTGATGTCGGCCAGTATGCCTGCGCCGCCTGAAGGATCGAACCCGGCAATCGTCATCACGACCGGCGGTTGATGATTACTCTCATTATGCATAGGAATGGTTGCGGCTCGATTTGATCCGCCGGATGAGGCTGCTCAGGTCGTCGGCCTGGATAAACATGGAAATCGCCGCGATGCCGGCGGCACCGGCGCGCAGGGCATCCTGGAAATTATTCGGCTTGATGCCGCCGAGCGCGATGACCGGAATCTTTAACTGCTCGGCCACTTCTTGCAACGCGGCAAGGCCGACCGGCAAGCCGTAAGCTTTCTTACTTTCAGTTTCAAACACCGGCCCGAAGACAATAAAATCTGCGCCTTCGCTTGCCGCCGTCTGCGCTTCGCTCAGATTGTGCGTCGATGCGCCGATGAGCATGTGTTCGCCGAAAGCGCGGCGCACGGCAGCGGCTTTCATCGAGCGCGTCGTCAGATGGACGCCGGTGCCGGCACAAGCCGCCACGTCAGCACGGTCGTTGATGAGGATGGCAGCGCCGGTTTGATGAGCCAGCGGGGCAATGGCATCGGCGATGGTGAGCAGAGTGCGCGCCGCAAAGTCGGGCTCGCGAAGTTGAATTAAATCCACGCCCGCCGCGAGCGCCGCGCGCAGGAAATCAATCAATCTTGCCGGTTCCGGGCGGCGGCTCTGACGCGGCAGCATCTGCCGGTCGCTGATCAGGTAGACGAGCGGCGTCTGCTGACTGAGGATCGCGTTCATCGCTTTGCCATCGCTGTTGAAAGGTGCGAGTGGTGCGCGTGAAATTCGCGGCTTCCCACAGGCCGATCAAAATATTGACGACGCCCAGCCCGGTCACTGCGCCGCGCAGATAAGAACTCTTCATCGCCAGCGCCAGCGACGGCCAGTGCAGGTGATCGGCGGCCATCACCAGCAAGTAGTTTTCACTCCACGACGGGCGCTGTACCCACGGCAGAATAATCAGCAGAGCGCCGATCTCAAAACAGATCAGGATGAAGAAAATGATTGTGAGCTTGGCCGACATAGTTCGAGGCTAGAGACTAGAGACTAGAGACTAGAGTCAGAAGAAAAGCGGAAGGGCCGCTTAGCCATTCCTCACTTGTTCTGCATCTAGCCTCCAGTCTCTAGCCTCTAGCCTCTCTACTGTATCATTCGTTTTTCGCGGCCTGCAACTGGTGAATCTTCTTAGCGGTTTCTCGATAGTTGACATCCGAGCCGTAGACTTCCATGAAAACGTCGAGCGCTTTATCAACCTGGCCGAGTTCTTCGTAACACAAGGCGATTTCATAGCGCAGCGCCTGATATTCGTCTTCGGGGCGATTTTGAATCTTCAAGCCGCGCTCGAACCAGGTAATGGCGACCTTCGGCAGTTGTTTGCGTTTGAAGCAGACGCCGAGCATATTGCAGCATTGCAGGTAATCGCCATTGACATCTTCTGCGCCGGCCATGCGGAAGGCGCGTTGAAATTCGCCGATGGCATCATCAAGCAAGTCCATATCTTTGTAGGCCAGGCCCAGGCTGAAATGCGTCTCGAAATCAGCGAACGGCACTAGCGGGCCAGTCTCTTCGCGCAATTCTTCAAGAATGTCATCGAGATCGGACTTTGCGGTTGTCTCTGGAAACAGGTCGGTGCTCCAGGATGCGGTGTTTTCACCTTCGTTCGTGGCGCTGGCGCTCGTCATCGCAGTCTCTACCTCCGGTGAAGGCGCGTCTGCCGGGGCGAAGCTCAAGGGAATGGCCGGTTCATTAATGGCAAATCCGCTTTCGCCGTCGCTCAAGCCAAACGCCGATTCAAGTGGCGGCTCAGCGCCCTTCTCTGCCGCCTCCGGCTCGGCAGGCAAGGCAAACGACGACGGTTCAGGCATCTCTGCCGGTTCATCTTCGAGTTGCTGGATGTGGTCGAACGAGGCATCAATATTAGAGACCAGCGATTCAATCAACTCCTCAGTCCCGGTGGGGGTGGCGGTTCCCTGACCGGCGCGCTCCACCGGATCGAACATCGTATTGTGCAGCAGATCGCTGGTGTTGAACTTAACGATCAAATCCGATTGCAGCGGCCCGGTATCTTTGTGTATCAAGAAGGGCGCGCCCTTCTCTTCTTCTTCCGGCAAGGCGAACGTATTCAACGCTACATCGTCTCCCAGGCGGTTCCCGACCAGCGAGCCCGTATAAGAGAGGTTCGCATGAAAAGGCGACGCCCCGTTGTCTTTCGTCGATTCAGCAGGCTCGTTGAAAGCCAAAGGTTCGGCGGGCGGCAGCGACCCGCTTGCCAACACCGCGTCGCCGGAGACAAACATGGAAAGATCAATCTCCGCCGGCGCTTCGCCGGCATCTGCCGTATGGCTCGGTTCGACATAAGACGAAAAGGCGAAGCCCTGGGCGATGTCCGGTTGTTCGCTCGACGACGGATTGAGGTAGTCCTCGAATGCCGAATTCGCGTAGGCGTCTTCGGCTTCCCTGGCGACGGGTGCCGAGAGTTCGCCGACGGGCGGCGAGTTGTCGGCCATCGCTTCCGCTACTTCGCCGCTGATGCCCAGACGGTTGAAGCGCGCGAGGATTTCTGCGTGCGGGCCATATTCAGCGCGCAATCGTTCGAGCGTATCCTGAGCGATTTCGATGTAGCCCTGAGCGATGTAGAAATCAATGCCTTCAAGTTCGTCGCGCAACACACTGCTCATGGTGTCGGATGACAGGTTGCTGGTGGCATCGAACATAAACTCCGATGGCACCTGATCGGTTGGGGCTTCCGACTCGCCGACCAACGTATCGCTGTAGCGAAAGCCTTGAGGTTCGCCGAGCGCTGCAATCGCGGCGTCCGATGAATGCAAAGCGGCCCCCGCGCCATTCGTCGACGCATCACTATCGGGCGCGGTGACGAAGCCTGCGTGATCGTTCAACAGGCCAGTTTGATAGCGGCTCCAGTCTATCTCTGCGGACGGCTCTTGAAAATCGAAGCTGCCGTTGCCATTTCCCGGCTCTGCGCCGTTGCCGTTAGCCGGGGCAGAGTCCGCATGGAAGGCGAAAGGATCGCTCGCCTCGCTCGCCCATTCGCTTGCCGGCGGCGTAAGTTCTGCCGAGGTGTCAAGCAGCGGATTGAGTTGCCGGGCCTCAGCGATATAATCGCTGGAGCGCGCCGCTTCGCCGCGCCCTTCATGAATGCGCGACAGTTCAAGGCATTCCTGCGAGGCTTTATCCATCTGCCCGGCGCGCAGGTAGATGTCTTTCAGTTTCAAATGCACCTGCACGTTTTCCGGCGCGTGTTGCAGGATGCCTGTGAGTATCTCGACTGCGTGAGTGACCTGGCCATGACCGGCGAGGATTTCGGCTTCGGAAATCTGCCGGATGACGAAGGTATCGTCGAAGGCCGCCGCGCCATAATCGAGCGGCCCTGTAGCGCGTATGACATCCGGCGCGTCAGATTCAACGATGTCTTTGACGCCGAGCGTGTAGAGCCGCTGTAGATGCATAGGCTCGTCCGGCTCCATGCGCGCCAGTTCTTTCAGTGCTTCGATAGCGGCTTCGTCATCGCCTTTGCGCATCGCCGCTTCGACCAGGGAATTGAGCGTCGAGATGACGTTATGGTCTTCGCGTATGCGCAGGAAGATCTGCGCCAACCGCTTGAGCGCGCCAACGTGATTCATATCACGATCTAAAATCTTGCGTAGAAAATCGATTGCCTTGTCTTCTTCGCGCTTGCCGATGAGCACGTCGAGACAGCCGTCAATCTGTTCGGCGGCGCGGTCGAGGTCGCCCATCTGTAGAAAGCGACGACCGACTTCGAGCAGATAGTGAAAACGATTGCGATCCAGTTCGACCAGGCTCAGGAAGGTGCGTTCGGCGTCATCCATCATGCCGGCTGCCAGATAAGTGCGGCCCAAAATCGTCAACAATTCAACGTCGCCGGGATTGCGCTCAAAGGCGTCACAGAGCAAGTTGATGGCGCGCTCGATCTGCCCGTGCTGGGTGTAGATCGTCGCAATGGCGGTGAGCGCTTGCATTGAATCGGGCTTCACCGAGATGGCTTTGAGGTTGGCGTTGAGCGCCTGCTCGGTGTCGCCTTTGCGCAGGAATTCGCTGCCCGCCATAATGAACGACTCGTGCGCTTGCTCGGCGAAGCCTTCGCGCGAATAAATTTCGCCGAGCTTCATGCGTACAGAGGTGTTCGAGGGATCGAGGTCAGCGATCTTCTGATACGCTTCGAGCGCCTTGCGGGTCTCGCCTTTGCGCGCATAGGCGTCGGCGACTTGCAGATATTGTTGACGGGCTTCGACGAGTAATCCCTGTTGCGAATAAAGGTTCGCCAGCTTCATCGCCGTCTCGACGTTGGTCGGGTCGAGCTTGGAGATCTTCTTGAGCATGGCGATGGCTTTCAGCGTGAAGCCGCCTTCGCGGTAGCTGTCGGCGATGCGCGAGAAATTGCTGATGGCGTCCTGTATGCGGCCTGCGCGAACGTAGAGATCGCCAAGCGTATTGATCGTCGTGAGGTCGGATGGGTCTGCGTCAACGACTTTGCGATACTCATCAATGGCCGCAGGGAGTTTGCCCTGTAGCACATACTTTTCGGCGCTGCGCAGAACCTTCGACTTGTTTAATGACATAACCCCTCCAAAGGCAAACGCCTCACGGGCTCTTCAAAACTCTAAGCGAGGGCGGCGGGGTGCGCTTATTCATTTAGCGGAAGCGACGGTAGGGGCGTCTCCTCTTCGCGCAGGTCCAGGGCGGCTTGGCAGGTGAGCACGCCGTGGAAGGTCAGGCGGTGAATCGCCGACGGGCCAAGCTGGCTGATGGCTTGCTGGTGCGCCCGCGTATTGTAGCCGACGTGTTGTGCAAAGCCATATCCGGGGTACTGCTTGTCCGCCTCTCGCATCCACTGGTCGCGCGTCACCTTGGCCAGAATAGACGCGGCTGCAATGGATACGGAAAGGCCATCACCTTTGATAATTGCCGATTGGGGGCAGGTCAGTTGGGGGGCGCGAAATTTCCCGTCTATTAAAACATAGTCAGGAATGGGATTCAATCCTTTTACTGCCTCGCCTATCGCAGCCAGCGAAGCGTGATGAATGTTGATGCGATCAATCTCGTCGTGCTCAATGCGAGCGATGGCAAAGCCGAGGGCGCTGCTGATGATCTGATCAAACAAACGCTCGCGTTGCCGCCGCGTCAGTTGCTTGGAATCGTTGATCCCTGCGGGCACAGAGAACGGATTAAGGATGACCGCAGCGGCCATGACGGGGCCGGCAACCGCCCCGCGCCCGACTTCATCCGCCCCGGCAATCAACCGATGCCCGGCTGCAAACAATTCGCTTTCGATGCTGGTGTCGCAAGGCATCTAGGAAAGCTCTTTTGTGGAGAGGCGAAACTTCTCTCCTGCTCGTTTATCGATATTTGCTACAGATTGAGCTAAGAATTCCATATCGTTAAGCACTTCCTTGCCCTCCATTTCCAACCGATCACCCAATTGGGCATAACCAGGCAGACGTGATAGAAAAAGCCGATTGACTATGCCCCGATTGTGAACAACGAGGTTTCTTACTTCGATGATGCGCACGGCTCGTTCCAGATCTTCTGCGCGTTCAAACAACTCAAAGCCGATTCTTTTAGACAGGTCTTTTGCTAAATCTCTCATGCCTTGATAAGCCAGATCCGTGACCCGCCTTTCAACCAACGCGTCGATCAGATCTTCCATCGTCTTGAACTGCAAGATCATTTCTAACCTGGCTGTTTCACCGGATTTCAGCATCTCTGGCCGGGCAGTAAAGATCAGCGACAGAAGTTGGGAGATGTACGTAAGAAAATTATCCACGGCCCTACAGAGCATCATTTGCAAGAACAGTTGCAGGTGAGAGGTCAGATCGCTGGCAGCCTGGCTTGCCAGGTTTGTCCCTTCAATGGAAGACGGACGAATCGTTTGTGCCAAAGAAATTCGCGCATCTTCAATGTCCGCCGCTCTGGTCACAAAGATGGCGAATCTTTGTAGATGGTCGTAGCCTCGAAAATAACCAAGAGCCGGTAAGGTCAAAAGCGCTTTGGACACAACCTTCTCATTGTCATCGTCGTCTGACACAGCAATCGCACCTGTTTTACATTGGGGAAGCGCCGTTAAACGCAGTTCGTGAACACACTCAACCATGCCATTAGCAAAATCAGAATCCCATTTTTCGAGCAATATATTCTTGCCCTGCAATGCGTAACATTTCTTTCCAAGTTGCAAAACGGGAATGCGTCTTAATAAACGTATCCCATTCCTCATCAGGGATATGCTCAAAATCTTCCTGGGATTCTAGGTTGAACCCGCTTGCATCAAGGAGATTTTCGAAAGATTCATAGTCCGTGTGTTTTCTAATAAATTCACTAGGGAACAGTTCAGCAAAAGACACTCCCTGCTTGCCCTGAAGGTCTTTTGCCTTGCGTTGCAATTCTTCGAGCTTACGCTTGGCTTCTTCTAGCCCTTTAATCTCTATTGCCATCTCAACACCTAAACATTGCCTTCTTGCTTCGTGAGCAGGCGATCAGTTGGTCAAGCAACCACTCATTAATGAGGAATCAGGCCGCCACCGTTTCCAAAGCTTTAACCAGGAGCAACCCTGCGACGGTCACGCCCACTCGACTCCAATCACTTTGAGACGCCCTCAAGCGGGCTCGAAGCGGTCGCATAGAGCTTTCTCGCAATGCGACCGGCTTTGTGAGCGAGGCGTCCGGCGCGCACGGCGTAGTTCATGGCCTCGGCCATTGCCACCGGATCAGTTGCGCCGGCGATGCCGGTGTTCATCAGTATGCCGTCAACGCCAAGCTCCATGGCCATCGTTGCATCGGAGGCCGTACCGACGCCGGCATCGACGATCAACGGGACTTCGGTAATCATCTCGCGGAGGATGCGGAGGTTGGTGAAGTTCTGTATGCCAAGCCCCGAACCGATGGGAGCCGCAAGCGGCATGACGGCAGCCGCGCCTGCATCAACCAGGCGGCGCGCGACGATCAGATCGTCGTTGAAGTAAGGCAGCACGATGAAGCCTTCTTTGACCAGCACGCGGGTCGCTTCGAGCAGCCCGGCGTTGTCGGGAAACAACGTCCGCTCGTCGCCGATGACTTCGAGCTTGATCCAGTTATTGTCGAGCACCTCGCGCGCCAGCATAGCCGTGCGGATGGCTTCGTCGGCTGAATAACAGGCGGCGGTGTTGGGCAGGATGTGATACTGCTTCAGGTCAATGTGATCGAGCAGCGATTCTTTCGATTTGTCGGTGAGATTGACGCGGCGCACGGCGACCGTGACCATGTCGGCACCGGCGGCGGCGAGCGATTTCACCATCAATTCGTTGCTCGTGTACTTGCCGCTCCCCAAAATCAGGCGCGAGCGGAACTGGCGTCCGGCGATGATAAATGCGTCTGTCATATTGATTACCTGTTAGTAAAAATGAGAACGAATGCGGGTAAACGCGGCTGATCGCGCGTTGCCGCCGACAACATGCGCAACTTCTACTTTGCCACCTTCGGCGAGGGTTGTCGAGATGCAGTCGGCGCGGCATAAGAAGCGGAGATTAAAAATGCCCCGCAGCGATTAAGCAGCCGCCCGCCGATTTTTCCGCATCAACCTCAACTTTCAGAATTGATAGGGGTTGGGTATTGATGATGCGGGTTGAGGTCGCATCGTTGAGGCTCTGATCTGCAATGTTGAGGATCGGCGGCGCACCATTGAGGTTGCGATGCCTCAACGATGCGGTTCGGAGCCTCAACGATGCAGTATCGGAACCTCATCGTTGAAGCTCTGAGGCTCATCGTTGCAGTTCTGAGCTTCAGCGTTGAGGTTGCGATGCCTCAACATTGAAACTCTGAAGCTCAACGTTGAAGCTCTGATGTTCATCGTTAAGGTTTTGATGTTCATCGTTGAGCCTCAGAGGTTCATCGTTGCAGTTCAGAGGTTCATCGTTGAAGCTCAGAACCTCAACGATGCGGTTCTGATGTCCAATTTTTATCCCTGCAACCTCAACAATCACCAGGGCAGCGCCGCGAGGTGCGAAGATTGCGGAATCGGCGGCCTTGCAGCTTAGGTTTTGGGAGCCCCAGGTTGCTTTGACTTACGGGTTTTCTGGAAGCGTTCACCTAACTGGCCGGCTACTGGCTTCAGGCCGGGCGTCGACTTAGAGGCGGTCTTGACGTAGTTATAAACCTGTACGGCCGCTTGCATCGCTTCCCCGCCGACCGCCATCCGCGTGTCGTCTATCTGCGAGGCGACCGACGCGGCCAGCGTGCTGATTTCAATAAGCGCGGTGAATAGATCAACATCATTCTTGAAAGCCGGCGTGCTGAAACTGGCAGGGAAGATCGCCGGATTGGTTTGCGCGACCGTCAATGCATTCATGACGAACGACAGACTGTCCGGCCCGGCTTTGAGCGTCGTTTTGCGTTCATCCGCCGTCAGGTTGATTAGAAACGGCAGCTTTTGCAGGATTAATGCGAACGCATCCTTGACGGCTTGCACATCCGCATTCGACAGCGATACATCAATATTCTGATAGGGCATGATTAACTTCCTCCTCAACGATGTGGGTTGCGTTTCCTGGATTTTTTACAAATCCGAGTAATGTGCGCCACTCTAACCAGAAAGGATCGCCACTGTCAAGCATTCTGGCAGGCCACGGGCAATCGCTCAGAGCGTGTTTTAAAATGAGTGCCGCAAGTGCGCAAGGTTTATAGAATATCAGCAATCAGTTTCACCAAGCTCAGTAGCGCAATGGCATGAAGTGAGGCGGCTAACGCTTATCCAGCCGATGGCTTCGATTCAGCCCGATGAATCGGGCTTTCCCGAAGGGCAAATAGGCCAGCGCTTTTAGCGCTGGTAGGCGGCCAGCCGTTTGACGGCTGGTAGACGAGTTCAGTTGATTTCTCAGCAGGGCGTTTCAACGTCCGTCTGGCGCAGGGCTTTAGCCGCCATCAGCTACATGGCTAAAGCCAGATGGGAGAAGCACGCTGAAGCGCGCTCAGCGAATCGCTGGCGGATGGCCAACCAGCGCTAAAAGCGCTGGCCTATTTGCCCTTCGGGAAAGGCTGCTGAAGCAGCCTGACTGATCATCGCTTCACTTCATGCCATCGCTTAACTTGCTGAAGCAGCATGACTGACTATCGCTTCACTTGCTGAAGCAGCATGACTGATCATCACTTGATTTGCTGAAGCAGCCTGACTGATCATCGCTTCACTTTATGCCATTGCCCCGTTGGGGCGAAATGTCAGCATTGCGCTCCTACGGAGCTTGAAATTTCAAAACTCGCTCATTTCAAAACTCGCTGTCAGTTACGCGAGGAGAAAGCCACTCTCATTAACACCACGATTCATCGCAACGAGTGGCCCCTACCGGGCGCGGTTGAACGGTTTCAATCGTTTGCTCGGCGCGTCGAAGTGGAAGGGTTTGCGTGTGTAAGGATGTGATCAAGCTGACGGCTCGGCTGACGAACGAGGTTGAAAGCTCACGCCGCGCCGCCGCCAACAAAGTGGACAACCTCTACTTTGTCGCCTTCGGCGAGGGTTGTCGAGGGCCAGTCGGCGCGGCGTATGATGCGCCGGTTGACCTCGATGGCCAGTCGTTCGGGCGTCAATCCAAGCTCGGCAATCAGCCCGGCGACCGCCAGATTAGCGGCAATCTCTTTCGGCTCTCCGTTCAAAAGAATGTTCATGCTGATCTCTTCATTTGATCCCGTCAGGCGGGCAACCGGCTGGTGATTGCTAAGCTCGGCGAATCAAGTGTTTCAACTCGCCACGCCCGCGATTGGATTGGCCTTCGATGACGATGGCGGCGGTGCCGGCGGTGAACGACGGCAAAGACAGGTTGAAGTTGGCAATCCCGTCGCGACCTGCGCGGCCAATATAGACTTGCGGCTTGAAGGCGGTGCCGATGATCTTGATGGTCACAACGGCTTCCGGCTCGACGATGGCATTGAAAAGCACCTGCACGCGCAGAGCAATGGTCTTGCCAGCAACGAAGACGCTGGGGGTGATGACTTTCATATCCAGCTTGCCTTGCTCGTTACTGCGCTTCAGGTAATCGTTGATGACTTGATCGAGATCGAGCGTGCCGGTTGGACGCCGCGCCGAGGTCGAGGTCGGGCGGGCTTCCAGAGTCGCGTGCGACGGCGGCGGCGGCGGCGGCGCGGCAGGCTTGGCTTGCGGCGGTTCGGGCCGTTGCGGTGAGCCTAGCATAGAGGTCGTCCGCATTGCCGGTGGCCGTTCGGTTGGCGGGCTGGCAAATCGAGACGGCGGCGGTTGTACAGGCGAAGGCGGCAAGTGATCGCTGTTACGCAGGGGAAAATCGCCGCTGTTACGTTTCGGGAAGTTGCCGCTGTTACGTTTCGGGAAGTCGCCGCTGTTACGCTTTGGCTTCGCCGCTCTGGAGTCTTTCGCCTCCGCATGACCGGCCACCGGTTCCGGCTTTTCAATCACCGGTTGCTGCCTGGCATAGTGCTGCATCAATTCATGGACGCGCCCGGTTTTGATGGCGGCGATGATGACCTGATGCTGACGCTTCAACAAGCCGGTGATCATCTGGTCATCGGCCCCCTGGCCCAACTTGTCGGCATAGGGCGTCAGCTTCTTGGCGACGATTGTGCCGCCGATGTAGACCAGCGATTCGAGGATAGGATTGTTGCGCCCACGGTCTTCAGTCTGGACGTGGTAGACCTGGCCCTCGTGCTGAACGTCTGTGTTGAAACCAGTGATCATCTGTCTGCAAAGTAGCATAGGGGTCTAACGCAGTCAATAATTCAGTCTGAAACGCATCGGCTGGCGATTTAGCGGCTGAATGGCCTGGTGCTATAATTTCAGGTATGAATCCTGAAGAGATTGAAGACGTTACTGAGTTGCCGGTCTTTCCGCTGTCAACGGTTCTCTTTCCCGGCGCGATTCTGCCGTTGCACATCTTTGAGGAGCGTTACAAGGCGATGATGCGCTTTGCTATAGACAACGGCGGAATGTTCGGCTTGTCGTACCGCACGGATGCGCAGGCCGGACGCGACACGCCGCCCGAAATCGGCAGCATCGGCTGCATCGCCAGGATCAATGCCGTCATGCCGCTCGAACAGGGACGGATGAATGTCTTATCAACCGGCCTGATTCGCTATCGACTTGCCGGCATGCGACAGTCTGAGCCCTTCTTGATTGCCATGGTCGAAACCTTCGCCGACGATCTCGAACCGGGCGCAGACTTGACGCGCATGGTTGAAGACACGGAAACCATGGCAACTGAGTTTCTCGAAGCCGCGCAGTCACTGGATGAACCGGGCATCCCTTCGGTTCAGGAGTTGCCTGATGATCCCGAAGCCTTTTCCTTATTGATCGCCGCGCTGTTGCCGATTGACAACGATGCCAAGCAGACGCTGCTGGAACTGACCTCAACGCGCGTTCGCATCACCCGCATTCGCCATTACCTGACGCGGGCGCTCGCCGACTTTAATGCGCGCATCAAGGTGCAAGAAGTCGCCAAGTCTAACGGCCACGCGCGGAAAGCTCTTTGAGGCAAGGGCGGCGGTTTATAGCGTTTTTCAGATCAGCCGGAGAATTGCCACAAGGGCACCAGGACACAAAGGCACACAAAGAACATGGTGATTCTTCGTGCCCTGGTGACTTTGTGGCAAAAGACTGCCGCTAAATTTTGTCATGCGTAGAAACAAGTAAAAGCCGCGCTACTCAAAGTGTTGAGTGCGCGGCCATTTGTTTTTATTACTTCGATTAGCGGCTGAAGAGGAGCGCTGGCTAAAAAGCTCTCTGGTTACCGAGAGACTTGATGCCTCACAATCTCCGTTCAGTGTTTGCGTATCTTAGCCGCTTCTGCGAATCAAAGCAATCCCAATCTAATCAATGACCGCCGGAATTCGCGGCTTCAGGCTCGCGCCGCTTCGCGCAAACGACAGCGAATGGCCTCGCCCGCTTGCATCGTCGACAGCTTCCCGCCGATGTCGCTGGTCGTCTCACGAGCGCGCACCGCCGCTTCAACGGCTTGTTCTATAGCCGCCGCCGCGTCTTTGTAGCCGAGGTAATCCAGCAGCATCGCGGCGGTGAGAATCGCCGCCACAGGGTTCGCGACCTGCTTGCCGGCGAATTGCGGCGCGCTGCCATGCACTGGCTCGAACAGTGAAACGCGGCCTGGATGAATATTGGCGGACGCCGCCATGCCGAGGCCGCCCTGCAATGCCGCTCCCAGGTCGGTGATGATGTCGCCGAACAGATTGTTGGTGACGATGACATCGAAGCGCCCAGGGTCGAGCGCCATCCACATCGCCAGCACGTCAACGTAAAGATGATTCGCTTCAATCTCCGTATAGCGCGCCGCGACTTCTTTGAAGATGCGCTGCCAGAGGTCGTGGCCGTAAGTCAGCACATTCGACTTGTCGGTCATGGTCACGCGCTTGCGGCCCGTGGCGCGCGCGTAATCGAATGCTGCGGTGATAATGCGCTCGACGCCCTTGCGCGTGTTGATCTCTTCCTGCACCGCAATCTCGTCCGCCGTGCCTTTCTTGAAGTTGCCGCCCATGAAGGTGTAGAGCCCTTCAGTGTTTTCTCGGAAGACGACAAAATCGATCTCTTTTTCGGTGCGGCCTTTTAGCGGGCACAGGCGCTCGTCAATCAATTTAATCGGGCGCAGGTTGATATAAAGGTCTAGGCCGAAGCGCATGCCGAGCAGTATGTCGGCGGCGTGTTTGTTGTCTTTGACGCGCGGGTCGCCAAATGCGCCGGTGAGGATTCCGTCGTACTCCGCCGCCAACATATCGAGCGCCCCGTCGGGCATCGAGATGCCGGTCGCCAGATACTTGTCGGCGCTCCAATCAAAATTGGTAAGAACAATCTCTAAATTGAAGATGGCTTGTGCCGCTTCGAGGGTGAGCACGGCTTCGCGGATGACTTCCGGGCCGATTCCGTCGCCGGCGATAACCGCCACGCGCTTCAATGCTTGGCCCCTCCTTCAGGAGCCGGCTTCATGCGCGGCGGCGGCGGTTCAGTCAAATGCTTGAAGATCGCCGGCAGCGCGCCGATCAACGTATCGCCGACTGCCTTCATGCTTTCGCCGCTGATTTTGTCGAGCGTGTCCTGGTTTGAATGCCAATAGGAATTCTCCGGCCCATAGTCGAAATCGATCAAATCAGCCGACGGGATGTCGGCTTCGAGAAATGGCTGGTGATCGTCAGAAATGAAGTGCTCTTCGCGCAGAAAGTTTTTCGCATAGCCGGCCTTCCAGGCGGCATCCCAGATTGCGTTGACCAGCCAGCGCGTGCTTCCGCCTTCGCGCTGGATGTCGAGGTTTTTGTCGCCGATCATGTCAACCAGCAGCATCGCCCGCACGCGGCTGAGCGCCCCGTCGTTGCGCAGCTTCGTTACGAGATGGCGGCTGCCATAGGTATTGTCTGTGCCGCTCCATTCGACGACCGCCTCTTCGCCGTCGAAGAGAACGAACCAGAGCGTATACTGCGGCTTCGTCCCTGAAAGCGCCCGCGCCATCTCCAGCACGGTCGCGGCGCTTGAACCGCCGTCGTTAGCGCCGACGAATCCCGCCTGCCGCTTGGTGTCGTAGTGGCCGGTAATCAACACTACTTCCGGCTTTTCGCCGGCAAGCTCGCCGATGATGTTCTTCATCGGCACTGCGCCTTTCGGCGTCTGCCCGACAAAGGTATCTTCGATCACTTTCAGTCCATAGCTCTTGAGTTCTTTTTCAAGATAGTCCTGAGCCTGCTTGATCGCCTCAGAACCTGATGGGTGTGGCCCCATCTCGGTCAGGCGCTTGACGTGATTGAAGGCGCGCGCGGCGTCAAAGACAGTGCTCTTGGCGGGGCTTGACGGCGCGGCGTGCGGCGGCGGGCTGCCCGCCGTTTGCGCGCAGGCAGTGGCGCTCGCGGTAAGCCTAATCAACAGAATCAGCGCACAAAGACTGAGCAAAAAGGGTCGCATGAATCGGGCTCCGTTGGTTAGATCAGCGGACACAGCCTAAATAAATCGGAGTTGCGCCATGGTCTTCGGCATGCGGTCATCATCCTTCGATGAACTGGTGGCATGCAACCCGGCCATGCGCCGCTCCGTGCTGACTTGATCGAGCGTGACACGCTCGGTCTTGATGAAGGTCACGTCCCGCAAATTAACCACGGTGATGTCTGTGCATTCGCTGGGATTCTGTAGCGAGAAGCAACTGATGATCGCATAGCGCGTATCAGAGGCGATGTGCCGAGATTCAATCGGCTCGGAGACAATATGGTGAATCATCTCGCCGTTGCCGAAGCGAACGATCAGTTTATATAGCGGCTCTTTGAGTTGCATACTTTCGCTCATAAGGCGATTACTCCCGGTTGATGGGTCAAGCCTCTCATCATGATGATGCGATTAGATGGGCGTGGCCTGGCTGTTGACGGGGCCGGACTCTGCCTGGGTGTTGCAGGAAAACGCTTCGGCGATTTCGTCGGCGGCGCGCGATGCCGCACTGACGACCGTATCGACGACATTGCCAAGCATGTCGAGTTCGACGCACAACAGCGTGGTGATTTTCTGCTCGAACGGCAGCGCCGCAAAGGCTTTTCTAACCCCATCTGCCGCGTCGCTCGCGGCTTTTGACTCGGCGCTTGAAGAATTACTTTCGTCGTGTGCACTCATGATCTAACTTCCTCCCTGCAAAATATCGAAGACCAACGCTACTCATCAATGATGAGCACTCTTATTTGAAACTACATCAAAGACATGAGCGGGTCAAGCGCGCCCTCATGGCGTAATCCAGGGCTCAAGCGGCGGCGCGCGCCGAGAGGTTTGCGTTGCCAGCAACCACAGCTTAGAATTGTAGCTCTCCCGGCGAGTTCAGTGGATTTGAGAAGATTATTACGTCGAGGTTGAGAAGATTTGACCAACGAGACTGCCGCTGCCCAGCCCGCAGAGAACCAGCCCAAACTCACGAGAATTACTGAGCGAATCATCATCTTCACGCTGGCGATGTACGCGCTGTTTGCGCCGCATTCGATTGCAATGACCTATGCGGCATACCTCACAGGCATGGTGGCCTGGGCCGTGCAGATGATTGCAAATCGCAAACTCGAAATTCGCCGGACTCCGGTTGACCTGGCGTTGCTCGGTTTCTTTGCCTGCTGCGTCGTCTCTTCGTTTCTCTCTTATGATCAGATTGTCAGCGTCAAGGGCTTGCGCAGCCCAGCCATCTTTCTCGTCTTCTATTTCGTCAGCAGCAAAGTGACGAGCGCGCGCATGGTAAAGTTGCTTACATTAATCGTCGTGGTCTCGTGCTTTGCAAATATCGTGGCGAGCGGTGTGCAGATCGCCGCAGGTCGCGGCTTGCACATCGATAGTATTCGCGAAGACAGTCCTTTTGCGAATGGCAGCATTCAAGTCGGCGACGTGATTTTGGAAGCCGATGATGCGCCGGTGCATTCGCTCGAAGAGTTGTCGCACATCATCGACGAGCAGCGCGGCCCGATGCGCGTTCTGGTGCAGCGCAGCGAAGCGGTCAGACCCGTCTATGTCTCGCGCAGTGAGCTTCGCCGGGTTGATGCGCCGGGCGCTGAGCGGTTCGGAATCACCACATCGCCGGGGCGCAATTTCCGCGTCAGCGGCTTCTACAGCCACTATGAAACCTATGCCGAGGTGCTGCAACTGATCGCCGCGCTGGCGATTGGTTTGCTGATTGCGCTCCCCGCCAAACGTTCGCGCCTGGGCTGGTTTTTAGGCGTCATGATTTTGCTGATGGCCGTCACGCTGCTGTTCACCTCGACGCGCGCGGCGATGATTGGCTTGACGGTTGCCGTGGCCTGTATGGCGTACGCCAGTTCCCGCCGCCGCGTCTTGCTGATCGGCTTGATAGCGCTGGTATTGGCAGCGCCGGTTGCCTACGTGATGGTCGAACGGGCGCGCGGCATCAGCTTCCTTGATCCTGAAGAAGGCAGCTTCGCATGGCGATTGAAGGTGTGGCCGGAAACCTTCACCCTGATCAAAGATCAGCCGCTCTTCGGCATCGGCAAAGGCAGCGAAGGCAAGCTGCGCGATCAATGGGGACTCTTTGATAACGGCAGGCTGCCACCAGGTCATTTTCATTCGACGCCGATTCAAATTGCCGTCTGGTGGGGACTGGCGGCGCTGGTTCTTTATTACGCGATGATGGCGATTTTCGCGGTCGAGATGTGGCGGCTGGCGAAACGACTAAGGCATGACGGACGTTGGGAGTTGTGGGGCGTCGCGCTTGGCGGATTGGGCGGACTCGTCGCCTTCAACATCAGTTCGCTCGTGCATTTCAACTTTGGCGATGGCGAAGTCGTCATGATGTTCTGGTTGTTGACGGGGATGGTATTCGCCGTTCGCCGAATCGCCTTTGAGCAGGCCGCGCCGTTGCCAACATCAGATAAGCTACAGCCAGAAGCAATAGCAGATTCACATAGAAGTCGACTCCCAGAACCAGCAGCCAGCGTTGAAGCGAACGTCCGGGCAGCAAAGGCAAAACCGAATTGATAACGGCTAAGACGATCAGCAAACTGGCCACTCGCCTGGCTTGCCGAGTCGCTTGATTGAACGCCAGCGCCGCCAGACTTGCGACCGGCCACAGTAAGGCAATGAAATAGATTTTCGACGTCAGCGGCCCGACAAACAACATCAGGCAAATCAGCAAAGCAATCTCTAATGAATAGGCTTCTTTGAAGCGGAGTCGACTGGTTTCAGCCTTCCCTGCCTCACCATCATCCTGAGAATCCGTCTCATTCGCGCCCGCATGTCGTTTACGCAATTCACGCCGGTTGAAGACAATCAAGCCAACGACTGCCAGGCAAGCCAAAATTGCAACCGCCTGCCAGGCAAAATCGCTCTGCGATTGGGGCAACGAAGCGACATTGATTGCCGGGTAATGAACATCACCATCCACTCTTTGCGAATAATCAACCTCTGAAAAATACCGCCGCAATTGCCCCTTGAGTGATAGATTGATCGGCCCATTGGCTTCGTGAAATTCCTGGCTGACGACGACGTGCGCGAACCAGTTCTTTAGTAACTCGTTGTTCTTCGCAATCCCAAAGTAAATCGCCGGAGCCAGGTTGATCGCAACCAGAAAAACGACCGCCGAGGCAAGCAATCGCCATTGTTTCCTCAAAGCAAAATAAGGAAGCAGGAGCGCCGGCACAAGCTTGATCGAAATGGCCAGCGCCAATAATAAGCCAGCAAAGAAAGATTTCTTTTGGAATGCAAAGTAGCAGGCCGCAAACCACAGGAAGACGGTCAAGAGATGGGCATTGCCATAATGAAGCATGAGGACGAAGTAGGGCGCGACAACAAAAAAGACAACCACCCACGGCCATCGCTTTTCATTCGGAATCTCCGCCAGGCGATGAATGAAGAGCCCACATAGGGCGATCTCAGCGATGCTCGCTAGATACCAGAGGTAGGCCGCGACCTTGTACGGCAACAGCCACAAAGGCCAAAAGGCCAACAGGAAGAAGGGCGGATAGCGATAATCCATCACGCGCCCGAGCGCGAAGTCGGGCGCATACAGGTCTGTACGGCCGCTGACGAGCGACTGACCGGCGCTGTAGTAGACAGGAAAATCGATCAGATTGCGGATGAAGGCAAGCCCGGCAAGCGCAACCAGCACCGCAAGGCCAACCAGAAGCATGAACCGCGCTTTGGGCATTCATTGCTCGATGCGAGAGGTGAGGCAAGCGAGTGGCCAGAATTACAGAAAGCCACCCGCTGATTCAGGATGCCGAGGGCGGGACTCGAACCCGCACGACCTTACGGCCAGAGGATTTTAAGTCCTCTGCGTCTGCCATTCCGCCACCCCGGCAAAACGGACTGAGTGATTATAGATGAAATGGCGAAAACGATGAAGAGACACTCGCGCAAACTCAGCAGAAAAAGCGAAAAGCCCGCTGATTAAAACCAGCGGGCTTTTCGTTTTTAAATTAATCCCGGCAGCGACCTACTCTCCCACACAGTTGCCCATGCAGTACCATCGGCTCCGTAGGACTTAACTTCCGTGTTCGGGATGGGAACGGGTGTGACCCCTACGACATAACCACCGGAAAACTTGTGAAAGATCAAACGCACAAATTGCGTGCTCTCAGATAATCGAATGGCAAATTCCGAAGAGAGCTAGTGGCTGACCGTTTTGCAACGAGCAAACTTTATGGTCAAGCCGATGGATCAATTAGTACTGGTAAGCTAAACGTGTTACCACGCTTACACACCCAGCCTATCAACGTAGTAGTCTTCTACGGATCTCATAGGGAGAACTCATCTTCGGTCGGGCTTCACGCTTAGATGCATTCAGCGTTTATCCCTGCCCAACATAGCTACCGAGCGATACCGTTGGCACGATAACTCGTACACTAGAGGTTGGTCCAACGGGGTCCTCTCGTACTACCGTCAGATTCCGTCAATTCTCCTGCGCCCACGCCAGATAGGGACCGAACTGTCTCGCGACGTTCTAAACCCAGCTCACGTACCGCTTTAATCGGCGAACAGCCGAACCCTTGGGAGCTTCTGCACCCCCAGGATGCGATGAGCCGACATCGAGGTGCCAAACCCTGCCGTCGCTGTGGACGCTTGGGCAGGATCAGCCTGTTATCCCCGGGGTACCTTTTATCCGTTGAGCGACGGCCCTTCCATATGGAACCGCCGGATCAC
>Ga0307468_100000038_pt1:5000-77186 | contig 77186 bp, 61 predicted proteins | sample atmdna_FD_203085 | JGI IMG/M metagenome (GOLD analysis project Ga0307468, IMG submission 203085) | Hardwood forest soil microbial communities from Morgan-Monroe State Forest, Indiana, United States - atmos_gases AM2C_05 | ecosystem: Environmental > Terrestrial > Soil > Temperate...
CCTCACCGCAATTGCCCCGCGCGCGCGACGCCCCATCGCGCCTGCGAGGAAAGCCCGTTTGCACGTTTGCGATTGGCGAGAATTACTGATTCGCCAGGATGCAGAAATCATCTGGCACAGACTTTCGGCGCTTGTGCGGCTGGCTCTTCCAGACCGCTCTGGCGAGCATGATACGATCACCCAAGAGGTCTTTCTCAACCTCCTTTCCAGTGAACGAATCAACACGTATCTTGAGCAGAATTATTCAGCCGAGGAGATACGTCAGGACATCAAAGCGCTGATCACCAGCGCGAGGAAGTAAGGCAGTACAAACTGCGAGGAGACGCGTTCCGCATAGTTTCTAGCGCCGGGCTGTGATCTGCGGCCCGGCGTTTTGTATTCACCACCCCATTTACCCGTATAAAACCATACGGTAAGAGTTCAGCTTATCAAGTCGCTCGTCGCTCCGCCCGAGGCAAACATGCCGCTTCCCGAACCGCTGCCATAATCTGAAAGTTGCAGCATCAGGTTCTGGCGATTCGTCGCGTACACCAACCCGTCATTCATCGTGATCGTGGCATTGCGTATCAGTTGCTCAATGACATCATCAAAAACTTGCATGCCGTCGAGATTGCCGTCGCGCATCGCATCATAAAGCGATTTGCCCTCGCGTTCGCCCTTCTCGACATAATCGCGCGTGCGTGCCGTTGACTTGAGGATCTCTATCGCCGCAACCCGCCCGCGACTGTCGGCGCGCGGAATAAGCCGCTGCGATACGATAAAGCGAAAAGCGCCGGCAAGCCGCATCCTGATGATATGCTCCTGGCTCTTCGGAAATAGGCCGATCAAACGCTCGACGGTCTTCACTGCATCGGTCGTGTGCAGCGTCGAAAGCACCAGGTGACCGGTCTCTGAGGCTTCAAGCGCAACTTCGCAGGTTTCGAGGTCACGAATCTCGCCAACCAGAATAACCTTCGGAGCCTGCCGCAGCGCCGCCCTGAGCGCGTAAGCGAAGGAGGCGGTATCCGAGTGTAATTCGCGCTGATGCACAGTCGATTTCTTGTGCCGGTGCATAAATTCAATCGGGTCCTCAATGGTGACGATGTGGTAATACTTCGAGTCGTTGATGAGGTCAATGATCGCCGCCAGCGTCGAAGATTTCCCCGAACCGGTTGGCCCGGTGACCAGCACGATGCCGTTCTTCAACTCAGCAACCTCTTTTAACGGCGCAGGCAAACTAAGCTGCTCGAAAGTCGGCACGATGTCCGGCACGACGCGCATAACGATGGCAAATGTGCCGCGCTGCTTGAAGATGTTGACGCGAAAGCGTGACAGTCCCGTGAGGCTGAACGATAAGTCGGCTGAGCCATGATGTTCCAGCGTCTCTTCGGCCACCTTGTTATTGCCGATGAGCGCCTTGGCAATGCCGGCAGTGTGCGCCGGCGTCAGCATCTCCATTCCAGGTATGTTCACCGGCGTCAGCTTGCCGATCAACTCAACTTGCGGTGGGCGTCCGGGTGAAAAGATCAGGTCGGATATTTTGTCGGATACCGAAAGCATGAGTTGCACGACTTGCGAAAAATTGATCGTCGACATAAAGAGATATCCCTCGCGCAGTCTTCTGCGTAACGGCTGGGTGCATCAGGCCGGTTTCTGTAGTTGCGATTACTCGTTGTCAGATGAACGCTGATCAGGTAGGGGCAAAGCGAAAGGCAGTTGGCAATTCGCAGGTTCAACGGGTCAGCGCATACACTTGGAGTTTACTGCTGAATTCGTTCTTGTCAACAGTTCATCAGTCCGCCGTAGCCGTCTAGAGAGCCGGATTTAGTTTGGTGACTCTTTAGACTCTCTAGACTTTCCAGACTTCATCGCGTCAGAGCTTCTGGAGTCTCTCAAAAATGTAAAAGACCTGCCCCCTGGTGACGCTGCCGATATAACGCCACTTATTATTGATGATAGCGCCACGCTTCACGCCTTTAAGCGCCCGCGTGCCTTGCTCGATCAATTCATCCAGTTCAGCCGCCGTAACGACGTGCAACTCCGGCACGACATCTTCGCCGGTCTCTTGAATGATGTTCAATACGGCTTGCCTATGGATGGCGATGCGGTTCTTCGCACGCACATAATGAGGGCGCGAAATCTCCTGGTGAAGAATCTGGTACTCCAGTTCTTCTTCTTCGTGGCGCATCAAATCGAGAAATGAGTTGACCTCTGGCCCGTAGCCGTTCGACTGTTGCGCCAACGCCGATGGCATCGGCAAGGTAAGTAATAAAAGCAACAATCCGGACTGAATGGCAACTCTGGTTGGCATCGGCAAGGATCCGACAACGTTCTGTTTCAAGATAGATTCAATCGCCGCAGCCTCGTCACTCCGAATAGGCCGCGTCGAGTAGCTCGACCGGATGAATCACCTCGACGGGCAGTTGATTCATCCGCGCCCCTGCGCCAATCTGCATGATACATCCGGGATTCGCCGTCGCAACTGTGTCAGCGCCGCTTTCGCGGATCGCCGCGATTTTGTCTGCAAGAATTTCGCCGCTCAACTCCGGGTGTTGCAGATTGTAGATGCCCGCGCCGCCGCAACAACTATCCGTCCCTCTGAGCGCCACCAGTTCAAGCCCCGGCACCGCCTGTAGCACTTCTATCGGTGCCTGGATGACGCGCTGCGCGTGGTAGAGGTGACACGGCGCATCGTAAGCGACGCGGCGCTTGATCGAATTAGCCGGCTTGGCGATGCCGCGCTCGGCAAGCAGTTCTGTAATGTCTCTCACTTTGCGGCTGAACGCGCCCGCCCTTTCCGCATACTGCGGATCGTCAGCGAGCAGCGCGCCATATTCCTTCATTGCCGCGCCGCAGCCGGCAGCGTTGACGATGACGCGCTCACAGCCGCTCGCCAGAAAGGCATCAACATTAGCCCGCGCCAGTTGTTTTGCCGATTCGACCTGTCCGGCGTGGGCGTGCAGCGCTCCGCAACATTTCTGCTGATCAACATCAACCATCTTGCAGCCGTTGCGCGCCAGCACACGCTCCGTGGCGCGATTGGTTGCGCTGAATAAGCCCTCCATCACGCAGCCACGCAACAAGGCCACATTGAGTTTATCTTCCGATCTTTCAGCTTTCGACCTGGCATAAGCTTCAGTCGTTGCGGCGCGGCGTCGCCGTTGCGCCGGTTTCACCACCGGCGAGCGCGTGGCAAGCAACAACGCCATCGCGAATCGCAATCGCCCGCCAACCAGCCCGGTTTCAAACACCAGTTCGGCAAGCCCGCTGTCGCGCAGCCAGCGCGTCAACCTCATCCCGGCGCGCAGCAGCACAGGGCGCGTGAAGACCTGGTTTAAGAAAAACCGCAAGAGGCTTTCGCTAAGCGAGCCGCGCCTGGCTTTGGCGGCTGACACTTCGGCGCGCGCAGCTTCAAGCAGGTGGCCATAAGGCACGCTCGACGGGCAGGCCGATTCGCAGGCGCGACACCCTAAGCACAAATCGATGTGCGAGATGAACGCTTCACCGATATTCAGCCGCCCTTCGACGACGCCGCGCATCAGGTAGATGCGCCCGCGCGGCGAGTCATTTTCATTACCGAGCGCGCGATAGGTCGGGCACGCCGGCAGACATAAACCGCAGTGCACGCAGGTGAGCAGCCGGTCGTTATTCGCTTCGAGTTGCGATGCGAGCGGTGTCTGTTCTTTTGCCCGTTCGTTTGCTGTTGCCATGAATGCTTGCTCAGATGCCCGCAACAAACCGGCCAGGATTTAAGATTCCCTGCGGGTCGAATTTCTCTTTAATAGATTTCATCAACCGCTCGCCCGTGCCGATGTCGCCCCACGCATCCACCTGTTGCCTGACGAACAGCGGGGCTTTCTCGATGAAAAGCCTGCCTCCGAGTTTCTGAGCCGCCGCACGCCGATGGTTGATGATGCTGATCGCCACATCATCTCTCCCGCCCCAGGCGGCGCGGATGATCCCACTGCCGAGATCAGCCGTGACTTCAGTCTCTCTTTCATCCATGAGGTTTTCAAATGTTTCAATCGTCTCTGAAAGCGGCACGCTCATTCTAACAACATACTTCCATTCGTCATCCCTGCCGTTGATTTTTGCCCAGAGCGCCGCCTCGGCATCGCCGCTCACTTCGGCAATTTCATACTGTTCTCCGCGCCCCTGCTCTAGCCAATCCCTCTGATACTTCACGGCAGTCTCATTATCAGCGAATCGCAACAGCAGCGTGTCAAAGACGTTCGCAAATCCGAATACTTCCGCCAATGAGATCGAGGTCAACACACAAGCAGCCGGTTGCAACTCAGAGGCGCGCACACGCTGCGCTAGTGCGGTCACCCACTCAGGATTTTTCGGACTCAGCGCAAGCGTCAGGCTCTGCTCCGGCAGCGGGCGTAGCTTGAAGGTCGCTTCGGTTATGACCGCCAGCGTGCCGTAACTGCCGACGTAGAGCTTGTTCAAGTCGTAGCCGGCGACATTCTTGACGACGCGACCGCCCGATTTGCTCTGGCGGCCATCGGCGTGCACTAAGCTCAAGCCGATGAGGTAGTCGCGCGGCGTGCCATAGCCGCCGCGCAATGCGCCGCTCGAATTGCAAGCGATAATCGCGCCAATCGAAGCCGCGCTGGCCCCCGGCGGGTCGAGCGGTAGCCATAGACGATCACGACGAATCGTTTCGTTGAACTCTCGCAAGGTCATTCCCGCTTCCACCGTGATCGTCAAATCCGGCGGGCTGTAATCAATGATGCGGTTCATGCGTTCGAGGCTCAGCACCACATCGGCGCGCCGCAGCGGGTTGCCGCATTCCAGCCATGTTCCCCGGCCTGCCGGAACGACTGTAATGCACATCTCAGAGCAAAGGCGCAAACAATCGGCAACTTCCGCCGTAGATGCAGGCGCGATGAGCATCGCCGGTGCAAGACCATCGATCCGCAGGGCGGGATTCGCCGTGAAGTTGGCGCTGCCGACGATGGCCGCAAGCCGGGAAGCCGTCTCTGTCCGTGGGTTGCTCATTCGTTCGCTTCAGCTTCAGGCAGCGCGTTCACTGCCATCTTAAGAGTCGAATCAAGGGGAACCGCCGGTTGCTTGATGGCGCGGATTCAACATCGTTGTCGCTCAACTCCGCAAAGAACGCATGGAGTTGACGCGCAAACTCCGAAACATCGAGCGACATAAATTCGCGCGGCAGTTTTTGTAGCTTATCACACACGCGCTCGTACAGCGCCCGCGCACCATACAGATTAGTGCGCTGGTAATGATGCAAGCCGACCGCTGTTTGAATCAACATTTGATAAAACAACTTCTCTTCATCCGCCGACCGCAGCCAGATCTCTTCCCAGATTTCGTGTGCCTCATAGTAACGCCCGGCGTTGAAATGGGCGATGCCTTCGAGATACTCTGGCGGGTAGACCTGCGCGTGGGTCGCATCATATCCCGCGCCGGTTGTCTCTTCTCTCATGCCACGCATCATTGCCTCAACATCGCTTCATCAATCCTGGCTCGGTTCGCGCGGGGTCTGCAATTTGTGCCGGAAATCTTCGAGGCCAAAGCCGCAATAGCGACAGGTTTTGGTTGTCGGGATCACCTTGCCGGGATTGCACAGCCCTTGCGGATTGAAGACATCGCGCACGGCCATCATGCGTTCAAGATCGTTTTCGGAAAAGATCAATCGCATGGATTCAAGTTTATCCATGCCGACGCCGTGTTCGCCGGTGATCGAGCCGCCGACGCCGACACACAGTTGCATGATCTCTTTCGACGCCTGCTCGACTCTGCGCCGTTCATCGAGATTTCGGCCATCAAAGCTAATGTTGGGATGCAGGTTGCCATCGCCTGCATGAAAGACGTTCGCTACCGTCAGGTTGTATCTCTCGGCGATTCGATAAATTTCATCGAGCACTTCTGGAAGCCGCGAGCGCGGGATCACCGCGTCTTGCACCATCAAGTCAGCGGCGATGCGCCCCATCGCGCCAAACGCCCGCTTGCGCGCCGCCCAGAGCCTGGTGCGCTCGGCTTCATCTTTGGCAACGCGCACGGCGCGCGCCTGATTACGCAAACAGATTTCAACCGCACGCTCTGCCGTTTGCTCAAGCCCTGCCGCCAGCCCATCGACTTCGATGATGAGCAGCGCCGCCACGTCTGTCGGAAAGCCGCCGGCGAAAATCGAATTCTCGATAGCTTGAATCGTCCGGCGATCAATCATCTCAAGCGCCGCCGGAAGGATGCCGGCAGCGATGATTTCACTGACGCTGCGGCTGGCATCGTTCACCGTCATAAATTCGGCGAGCAGCGTCTTCACCGCTTGCGGCAAGCGCGTCAGTTTCAGCGTGGCTTTCGTTACAATACCGAATGTGCCCTCCGAGCCGACAAACAGGCCGAGCAGGTCATAGCCCGGCGCGTCAACCCCGCCGCCGCCAAGCGTGACGACATCGCCATCCGGCAAGACGACTTCGACGGCCAGCACGTGATTGGTGGTCATGCCGTATTTCAAACAATGCGGGCCGCCGGAGTTTTCGGCGATGTTGCCGCCGATGGTGCAAGCCATCTGGCTCGATGGATCGGGCGCGTAATGAAAGCCCTGGGGCGCGGTCGCCTGCGACAATTGCACGTTGATGACGCCCGGCTCGACGACCGCGAGGCGGTTTTCATAATCAAGCTTAAGAATGCGATTGAGCCGCGCCAGTTCGAAGATCACCGCGCCCTGAAGCGCCAGCGCGCCGCCGGAAAGCCCCGTGCCAGCGCCGCGCGGCGTAAACGGCAGGCGCGCCTCTGCCAGTATCTTGACCGCTGCGGCGACTTCTACGGCGTTTCCCGGAATGACGACAGCCGCAGGCGGCTGCTTGTGCAGAGTCAACGCATCGGCTTCATAAACCAGCAGCTCGTCGCGTTCGGTCAGCACATTGCGCGCGCCGACGATGGTTTTGAGCTTCTTAACTATCGTCGGTGTGAGACATTGATGGCCCGGTGTAAGGAAATCTGGTTGCATTTCTATTCCAGATAATCACAAGCAATGATGCTCGAACCAACCTTGCACAATTAACTGACTCATTGAAGCAGCTTCACTGGAAAGCTCAAACCTGATGCATTGCGATAAAGCGGGCCATCGAGAGTCCATAATTCTGCACCTATAGATTCGGCCAGCGCGATATAGGCAGCATCGTATGCGTTCTGACGCTGTAGTGTGATTGCAATCTCAATCACTCGCTTCGCATCAATCGACTCATGATAGGCAATTGGAAGCATGCCGATGTCATTCCAGGCATCTGCTACATCTGCTACATCGAATTTTCCGGCAATAATCAGACGAGTCAGCGCGTTGGCAATTTCATATTTCGTTAAAGTAGGCGCATTCAGGCGAATATTGAGGTGAAGCCATTCCATAAACTTTTGGAGCACAAGGTTGCCGCGAGGATCGCCGCTGACCAGCACAACCAGCAGGTTTGCATCAACGACAATCATTCCGGTTCTTTTGGATCAGCCTCATCACGCCCTGCCCGTACAACAGACACCGCATCAACCGGAGGCAGCTTTTGACCCAGTGCTCTCAAACGGAAAAGTGCGTCGCGCAATTCACTCCAGTGGATGATCTGGTCAGCAGACAATCCAGGTGGAGGTTCGTCATGGTGAAGAGTTGGACTTTTAACCATTGCTGCTCCCTGTTGATGGCTCAAAGGTTCGGCTAATACTTCGGCACGGTCGGGTCGACATCGTCCGACCAGCGCAGGATACCGCCGACGAGGTTTTTCACTTTGCGAAAGCCTGCCTGCTTGAGAAAGTCTACGGCCAGGCCGCTGCGCCCGCCGCTCTTGCAATGCACGACGATCTCGTCGGCGCTCGACAACTCATGCAGGCGCTCCGGCAGGGTGGCGCGCGGAATCAATCGCGAGCCCGGTATGCGCGCGATGGCGTACTCTTCCGGCTCGCGCACATCGATCAAGATGAAGTCGTCGCCGCGCTCCAGCTTCGCCTTCAACTCGGCGGGCGTGATCTCGAATTCCTGGCCGACGCTGACTTCCGGCTGTGGGGTGACGCCGCAGAATTCCTGGTAATCGATCAGTTCGGTAATCGTCGGATTTTCGCCGCACACCGGGCAATCGGGATTCTTGCGTAACTTCAATTCGCGGAACTTCATCTTCAGCGCATCAAACAGCACCAGCCTGCCGATGAGCGATTCGCCTTTTCCTAAAATCAGCTTGACGGTTTCGATGGCTTGCATGACGCCGATGATGCCGGGCAGCACGCCGAGCACGCCGCCTTCGGCGCAACTCGGCACCAGTCCCGGCGGCGGCGGCTCAGGATAGAGACAGCGATAGCACGGGCCCTGTTTGGCATAAAAGACCGTCGCCTGTCCCTCGAAGCGAAAGATCGAGCCGTAGACGTTTGGCTTGTCCAACAGCACGCAGGCATCGTTGACGAGGTAGCGCGTCGGAAAATTGTCCGTGCCGTCAACGACGATGTCGTAGTCGCGGAATAGATCTAAAGCGTTCTCCGATGTCAGGGCTTCTTCATAGGTATCAACCTGCACGAAAGGGTTGATCTCATGGATGCGCTCTTTGGCCGAATCAAGTTTCGGGCGACCGACGTTGGCTGTCGAGTGAATGATCTGTCGCTGGAGATTTGTAAAATCAACTACATCGAAATCAACGATGCCGAGTCGCCCGACGCCCGCTGCCGCCAGATACAGAGCCAGCGGCGAACCCAGGCCGCCCGCGCCTATGCACAGGACTTTCGCGGCTTTGAGCTTCTTCTGCCCTTCCAGCGCGACTTCGGGCATGATGAGATGGCGGCTGTAGCGCAGGATTTCATCATTATTGAGTTCGACGGCGTTAGCGGCGGCTTCTTCGATGATCGCCGCGCCGCCGGCAATCGACGGCACGATGCTCAGCGAGTCGCCGGCGTTCAATTTCGTATCGCCTTTGTCGAGATAGCGTATGTCTTCATCGTTGACATAAATGTTGACGAAATGGCGTAGCTGGCCTTCGTCATTATAGAGGTGTTTTTTCAGGTTCGGATGCTGTTGGATAAGCGCGCCGAGGGCATCGGCGACGGTGCCAGCTTCAACCGCAACCGATTCATTGCCTCCTGTGAAATTTCTCAAGGCGGTCGGTATATAGATGCTCACGGCCATAAGGGACTCCTATTCTCCTTGTCTGATGCGTTAGTGCTCGCCTGCAAATTAGGATTCTAATCGTGGCGGTGAAAAAAAGAAAACCACCAGCCGCGAATGACACGGATTGGGCGAATTAACTCGAAAAATCCATGAATATTTGGGCATTCGTGCCATTCGTGGCTGATGGGTTCAGTCTTCAACGATGATGGGTTCCGGCTCGAACTTTTCGTAGTCCGGCTTGTTGAACGAGTTGAGCGCGCCGGCTTTACCGTGATCGATGGCGACGATCACGTAAGACTGATTGGCGAAGCACGAATGATCGAAGTCATAGCCCGACGGCTCTGCCGGGTGATCGGGATGCGAATGATAGTAGCCGACGATTTGCAGCCCATGGCTTGCGGCATACGAATCGGCGCGTTTGTACTGTTCGGGCGTGATCCAATAGCGGTTGGCGTGGGATTCCTGTTTGCGATAATCGCGCTCGGCTGCGGGACGGCCTTCGCCAAGAGTTTCGACTTTGCGGATCGATTCATCCCACTCGTTTTCTGCCGGGTAGACTTCGACGAGCCGGTTCACGTCGTCTTCCATCGTGCCGAGCAAAAAGCCGCAGCATTCATCAGGGTAGGTCCGCTCGCCGTGCTGGCCGATGGCGTCGAGATGCGCTTTTTTTACTTTGATTGCCAAACTTGAATCCTTCGTGTGAAGTATAACGTCAAGGTTTACGATTTATGAGATGCGAAACCAACGGCGTTGTGACCTATGAACATCGGCGCGCGTCCTTTTTCGATCAGCGTTCATCCCAGAAGCGCTCGCTCAGGTACTTGTCGGCGCTGTCGGGAAAGACTGTGACGATGACGCCGGATTCGAGTTGGCTCGCCACCTTGAGCGAGGCGGCCAGCGCCGCGCCCGCAGAGATGCCGACCAGCAAGCCTTCTTCCCTGCCGAGCCGTCGCGCGAAGTCGTGCGCCACTTCGGTGCTGATTTCATAATCGGCATCGGCTATCGTCGGATCGTAGATGCCCGGAACAATCGCCGTCTCCATATGCTTCAAGCCTTCAAGCCCGTGAAACGGCGAGTCGGGTTGGAACGAGAGGCATTGAATCTGCGGGTTCAATTCTTTCAAGCGCCGGCTGACGCCGACGAACGTGCCGCTGGTGCCCAGGCCGGCGACGAAATGCGTCACCGCGCCGCCGGTCTGCTCCCAGATCTCCGGTGCCGTTGTCTCGTAATGCGCCCGCCAGTTGGCCGGGTTGTTGTATTGATCTGCATAAAAATAGAGGTCGGGGTTTTCGGCGTATAACCGGCGAGCTTCACGAATCGCCCCGTCCGAGCCTTCGAGCGGGCTGGTCAGAACCAGTTCGACGCCATAGGTGCGGAGAATCTTTTTGCGCTCTTCGCTGGCGTTTTGCGGCAAGGCGAGCTTGACCCTGTAGCCGCGCGCCGCGCCGAGCCAGCCATAAGCGATGCCTGTATTGCCACTCGTTGCATCAAGGATGATCTTGTCGCGCGTCAACTGACCGCTGCGTTCGCCTTCCAAAATCATGTTGAGCGCGGGCCGGTCTTTGACCGAGCCGCCGGGATTGAACCATTCGGCTTTCGCATAAATCTGAACGCCGCCCGTGTGCGCCGTGAGCTTGCGCATTTTGATGAGCGGCGTGTTGCCGACCAGTTCCCAGGGTTCCAGCGCCGCGCTCATTCGCCGCGCATTAGCTTCATTGATTCGCATACCGGCTCTCGCATTCATAAACAGAATTCGAGCATAGCATCGGCTTTATTGAATCTCAAATTTCGGCTTATCGCCAAAGCCGCGCCCTTACAGGAGCGTGACCGAGCCCACCTCCTTACTGCCGGCATCTGATGGACATTGCCATCACCGCAGTCGTGTCACAGACGCGGGCCTTACTGTCTCAGAAGGTCCTGCGCCCTTTCGAGACGATGCTGTATGAAAATCGCCGGGCGAATGAAAGGTAAGCAGACAAGCTGGCGCGATCAAAAGCGCGAGGCGACGCGCAATGCACCGTCGAATAAGCCAGCCTCATCGCTTTGCTCTGCCGACTCAATCGGCATAGAGGTTGCTCGTTAAAAGAGGAATCTAAATCATAAGGAGCAATGAGCATGGCATATCGAGACCGAAGCACGAGCCCGGCCCGCAACGACTGGGGTCGCGACGACCGCGACCGCTATCGTAACGAGCGTGGCTATGGCGAAGACTATCGCGGCTACACGCGCGGTTACAATCTCAACCGCGAGCCGAACTATCGCACTGAACCCATTGAAGGCTACACCAGCTATGGCACGGCTGGCGACGAAAACTACGGGCGCGGCTCTGCGGGTAGCTGGCCGTCAAGCAATGCCGAGCGCTATGAGACGACGCGCGGTTTTGCGCAATCCGGGCCGCAGCGTTCGCACCTGCGCTGTCGCGACATCATGACGCGCAATGTCGTAAGCTGCCGCCGCGATACTCCTGCCAGCGAAATCGCCCGCCTCATGCGTGATCAGGACGCCGGGGCGATTCCTGTGCTTGATGAGAACGGCAAGCTCGCAGGCATTGTCACGGATCGCGATCTGGTGGTGCGCGGCCTGACCGCAGACAAGCCCGAACCTGAGATGCGCGCCGAAGACTGCATGAGCGATGACGTATACACCGCCAATCAAAACGACCGCGTCGTCGAGGTCATCAAGGAGATGGGCGATCACCAGGTTCGCCGCATTCCTGTCGTCGACAGCCGCGACCGTCTGGTCGGCATCATCTCGACCGCAGATGTCGCGCTGCAAACCAGCAAAGACCGCGAACTGGCCGATGCCCTCGAAGACATCAGCCGGCCCTCGTCCTGGTTTGGCCGCCTGGCGCATTTGTTCAACTGGTAAGCGGTAACGCAAGTAACTTTGCAAGGGAGATAAATATGAGCAGAAGCAAAACCGGCATAGATAGAGACGAACGTCACGAAACCACACCACAGGCAAATGAGCCGCGCCCTGATAACGTCAACGAGCGGCTCAACGCCGAAAGTTACACCACGGGCCGCGAAAGCCAGCGTGAATTTCCGCGTCGCTCATCATCGCTCGGCAGTCACCGGCGGGTTGACCTCAACCGCAGCGAAGATGATCGATTGAACCTCGACAGCCCAGGCTATTCGCAGCCCTACGACCACTACAGGTCAAGGGATATTTACAACAGCACGAGCCGCGATTACCGCGACGTTGCCAGCGGACGCGCAGGGACGCCGCGCGGCAACGAAGGGTATGGGCAAGCCTCTGGCCGTTACGACAGCCGTGGCAACGAAGGTCGTTATGGCGGGCGTGCTGTCTATCGCGAAGAAGGCTATGGCCGCCACAGCTACGACGATCTGGCTGCGGGCCGCGCCGACCACGAAGATTTCCCGCGCTATCGCCGCAGAGAACGCGCCGACAATTACGACCGTAGCGGCTATCGCACCGAGCGGCGCGATTATGACGAGCCCTACAACCGGCAGGCGCTCGGCGGGCGCTACGACGTGGAAAGTGATTATCCTTATACGAACGATGATCGGGCTTATCAAACCGATTATGGTTACGGCAGGAATTACGGGGTGCGGCGCGACGTTCGCAGCGACGAAAACAGTTGGGGCAGAGGGCGCAATGCGTTGCGTTGCAGCGAGATCATGACGAAGAACGTCACGACCTGCGGCCCCGACACGGTCATTCGCGACGTTGCCGACCTGATGGAAGATGACAACATCGGTTCGATCCCTGTGGTCGACAACGGACGGATAATCGGCCTGGTCACCGACCGCGACATCGTCTGCCGGGTGATTGCCGAAGGGCTGGATTCGCGCACGGTGAAGGCGCGCGAAGTGATGAGCGAAGAGATCATCACCTGTACGGCGGATGATTCGGTGATCGACGCCATGCGCAAGATGGGCGAGCACCAGATTCGCCGCATTCCGATTTGCGACCTGAACGGGCGGCTGCGCGGCATCATCGCGATTGGCGATATTGCGCTTGAAGCCGAACGCGATCAAGACCTCGCCAATGCCATTGAACAAATATCGCAACCGACGCCCTATCAATCGCGGCGTCTGTAAAGGATAAAAGGATGGCCACAGAGTCGCAGAGTCACAGAGACAGATTTTCAAAAACCTTTCGTTTGCAAAAATCCATTGATCTCTCTGTGGCTCTGTGGCTCTGTGGCAATTTCTGATGGATTGTCTGAGCGCCGAAGAAAAGAATTTTGAAACCGCGACCATGTGAGCGCGGCGGTTGCCGCGCCGCGCAATCTGCTATCGCCTCCCGCCGCGATTGGTCTATCATAAGGACAATTCTGTTTCAGCGCTGGTTGATCAATCACCGTCAGCGCGCTTGATTTCACCGCATTGCTTTGAAGGTGTGTGATGAGCACGAAGGTTGAAGCGACAATCGAAGATCTCTACAACGTCCCTGATAACGGCAAGGCCGAAATCGTTGACGGAGAGTTAATCCTTATGAGCCCAACAGGTGACTTGCCCAGCAGCGCCGCAGGCGAAGTATCTGTTAGCCTCAGAGCGCATTCGCGCCGCACCGGCTATGGGCGTGCTTATGGTGATAATGTTGGCTTCATTGTCAATTTGCCGAATCGCAAATCGTTCTCTCCTGATGCGGCGCTCTACGTCGGCCCGCGCAGCGGCGGCAAGTTTCTCGATGGCGCTCCTGTGTTCGCCGTCGAAGTCCGCAGCGAAAACGATTACGGCCCGAAAGCCGAAGCAGCGATGGCCCGCAAGCGCCGCGATTATTTCGCCGCCGGCACGCTGGTCGTCTGGGACGTTGATGTTCTCAAGGATGAAATCGTTCGCGTTTACCGTTTCGACAATCCCGATCATCCGACGATCTATCATCGCGGCGACAGGGCTGAAGCCTACACGGCCGTCCCCGGCTGGTCAATGGCAGTTGATGACTTGTTCCTTTAATTGCTAATCTATCGAGTGCGTTTCGGGGGAGCTGCGCAACCAGCGCGGCTGAGAGTCCTTCAGAGGAGACCCCTTGAACCTGATGCGGATAATGCCGCCGAAGGAAGAAACTTGAGAAAGGCAAAAGGCAGAGGGCAAAAGGCAAAAGGCAAAAGTGCCGGTCGTCAAGAGCATCGCTCCAGACGTTCGGTTATTTTTGCCTCTTGGTTTTTGCCTTTTGCCTTTTGCCTTCTTTATGTTTCTCGCTCGGCTACGAGGTGAAACATGAGCAACGCTAACGAACCGACACACAACGCCAGCAGTTTTCAATTCCCCAGTTCCACGCGCATCTATGTTGAAGGCTCGCGTGCCGATCTGCGCGTGCCGCTGCGCGAGATCAAGCTCAATCTGACGCGCGGCATCAATGGCGCTGTCGAAGAGAATCCGCCGGTGCGGGTTTACGACAGCAGCGGCCCGTGGGGCGACCCCAATGCTAAATGTAATGTGCATGACGGTGTGCCGGGGCTGCGCCGCCAGTGGATCGTCGAGCGCGGCGATGTCGAAGAATACCAGGGGCGCACGGTGAAGCCCGAAGACGACGGCTACCTGACGGACGGGGCGCGCGAATATGCCCGCAAGAATGATCGCTTTGAAGCCTATCCGGGATTGCGCCGCCCGCCGCTGCGGGCTCGCGCCGGTCGCGCCGTGACGCAGATTCACTATGCCCGACAAGGCATCATTACGCCGGAGATGGAATTCATCGCCATCCGCGAAAACCTCGGACGCCAGGCCGCCTTTGACGCGCAGCAGAAAGACCGCAGCGCGCTCGACTTTCAGCACGCCGGCACAGCGTTCGGCGCGGCGCTGCCGCGTTTCGTCACGCCGGAATTCGTGCGCCAGGAAGTCGCGCGCGGTCGCGCCATCATCCCTGCGAACATCAATCACCCGGAAAGCGAGCCGATGATCATCGGGCGCAACTTCCTCGTCAAAATCAACGCCAACATCGGCAACTCGGCGGTCGCCTCGTCGATTGAAGAAGAAGTCGAGAAGATGCGCTGGTCGATCAAGTGGGGCGCGGACACGGTGATGGATCTGTCGACGGGCCGCAATATTCATGAGACGCGCGAATGGATCATCCGCAACGCGCCCGTGCCCATCGGCACCGTGCCCATCTATCAAGCGCTCGAAAAAGTTAACGGCAAAGCCGAAGAGTTGACCTGGGAAATCTTCCGCGACACCTTGCTTGAGCAGGCCGAGCAAGGCGTCGATTACTTCACGATTCATGCGGGCGTGCGCCTGCCTTACATTCCAATGACCGCCAGGCGCACAACTGGCATTGTCTCGCGCGGCGGCTCGATTATGGCGAAGTGGTGCCTGGCGCATCACCAGGAGAGTTTCCTCTACACACACTTCCGCGAGATCTGCGAGATCATGCGAACTTACGACGTATCGTTCAGCCTTGGTGACGGCTTGCGCCCCGGCTCGATTGCCGATGCCAATGACGAAGCGCAGTTCGCCGAGCTTGAGACACTGGGCGAGTTGACGAAGATCGCCTGGGAGATGGATTGCCAGGTGATGATCGAAGGGCCTGGCCACGTGCCCATGCATTTGATCAAAGAGAATGTTGATCGTCAGCTTGAAGTTTGCGGCGAAGCGCCGTTTTATACCTTAGGGCCGCTGGTGACCGACATAGCGCCGGGCTACGATCACATCACCAGCGCGATAGGCGCGGCGATGATCGGCTGGTTCGGCACGGCGATGCTCTGCTACGTGACGCCGAAAGAGCATCTCGGCCTGCCTGATCGCCAGGATGTCAAAGATGGCGTGATCGCTTACAAGATCGCGGCGCACGCGGCGGACTTAGCCAAAGGCCATCCGGGCGCACAGCTACAGGACAATGCGCTGTCGAAAGCGCGCTTCGAGTTCCGCTGGGAAGATCAATTCAACCTGGCGCTCGATCCAGAGTTGGCGCGCGAGTTTCACGACGAAACCTTGCCGCAGGAAGGCGCGAAGCTGGCGCATTTTTGTTCGATGTGCGGCCCGCATTTCTGCTCGATGAAGATCACCCAGGAAGTCCGCGAGTATGCGGCGCAGAAGCAGATGGACGAGGTTGTGGCGTTAGAGTCTGGCCTGCGCGAGAAGGCCGAAGAGTTCAAGCAAGCCGGCGCGGAGATTTACACGAAGGCTTGATGTGAAAGTCGGACGAAACGGAGTAATCTTTTGCTATGAACGCGGTTCAAGATATTCAAGATGCGGTGCGCCATCTATCACCAGAAGAGCTGGCGGAATTTCGCCAGTGGTTTGCCGAATTCGATGCCAGCTTATGGGATAAGCAATTCGAGATAGACGTGGCTGCGGGTCGAGTTGATCGCCTTGCCGAGGAAGCGTTGACGGAGTTGCGAGAAGGACGCTGCACGGATTTGTGAGACATTGAGCAACCCCACGATTCTGGCTTTGCTATCGTCAACTTCCCGAAGAGGTGCAACGGCTGGCGGACAGGTGCTTTGCATTGTTGCGCCAGGATTCGCAGCATCCGTCGCTGCACTTCAAGAAGGTAGGCCGTTTCTGGTCTGTTCGTGTCGGCCTGCATCATCGAGCACTTGCTGTGGAGCATGAGAGTGATCTGGTTTGGTTCTGGATCGGCTCTCATGCTGAATACGATAGGCTTATCGGTCGCCAGTAACTCATCTGCATAGTTCCCTGCCTGAAATCTATGTTGTAACTGTCCTGACGAGAGCAATCCTACATTGTCGCGTTCAGGGGTTTATGCTACCGTAGCAGGCGCTGGCGGATTCCTCATCCGCGCAGATTGGCCGAACGTCTCACACGCGGAAGAATCGATGGATTTTTTCATCAGCTACAACAAAGCGGATCGCACGCTTGCCGAATGGATCGCCTGGCAGTTGGAGGAACAAGGCTACACGACCATCTTACAGGCATGGGATTTCCGGCCCGCTGGAAACTTCGTGCTGGATATGCAGCGCGCCGCCGTCGAAGCCGAACGCACGATAGCCGTGCTCTCGCCTGATTATCTCGCATCGTCATTCACGCAGCCGGAATGGGCTGCGGCCTTTAAGAAAGACCCAACAGGTGAAAAAGGTTTATTGCTGCCGGTGCGCGTCCGCGAGTGTGACATCGAAGGATTGCTCGGCCAGATCGTTTATATTGATTTCGTCAAACTCGATGAAGCAGCCGCCAAGCGTGCCTTACTTGAAGGCGTGAAGCGCGGTCGTGTCAAGCCTGCAAAGAAGCCTGATTTTCAGGGCACACCCAAACGAACGATTGCCAGCAAGCCACACTTTCCCGGCGCAATGCCAACGGTCTGGAACATCCCGCATCTGCAAAATCCGAATTTCACCGGGCGCGAAGCGGACTTGAAAGCATTGCGCGATTCGCTGCTCGCGGGCAAGACGGCGGCGCTCGTTGCGGCGCTCGTAGAGCCGCAAGCGATTCACGGCCTCGGCGGCGTCGGCAAGACACAACTCGCCGTAGAGTATGCATACCGCAACGGCGCGAATTATGATGTCGTGTGGTGGGTGCGTTCGGAAGACCCGACGACGCTGGCGAGCGATTATGCGGGCCTCGCGGTCAAACTCGATCTGCCGGAGAAAGACCTGAGCGAACAGCGCGCCATCGTCGAAGCCGTCAAAGAATGGCTGCGGCAAAATCGCGACTGGCTGCTGATCTTCGATAATGCGGTAGATGCGAAGTCGGTGCGTGATTGCATTCCGCGAGGCAGCGCCGGTCACATCATCGTCACGTCGCGCAGTCCGAACTGGACGGGCATCGCAAAGCCGCTTTCGGTCAAAGCGCTGCCGCCGGTAGAAGCGGTTGAATTCCTGCTCACACGAACGGGCCGTCAGGACGACGCGACCGCAAAGAGATTAGCCGAAGCATTGGGATGTTTGCCGCTGGCGTTGGAACAGGCAGGCGCATACATCGAAACAAGCGGCTGCACGATGGCTCATTATCTGGAATTGTTCGAGAAACGCCCGCGCGACATGTTTCAGCGCGGCAAGCCATCAACCGATTACCCTGATACCATTGCAAAGACCTGGAGCATGTCATTTCAGAAAGTCGAAGATGACAACCCGGCAGCCGCCGAGTTGCTGCGGCTGTGCGCCTTCTTCGCGCCGGATGACATCCCCATCAAGATGCTGGTTGAAGGCGCGGGTAAATTGCCCGAATCGCTATCGGCAACCGTTAGCGATGAATTATTGCTTGATGAAGCAGTGATGGCATTGCGTCAGTTTTCGCTTATTGAAGTAGCCAACGAAAAGATCACTATGCATCGTCTGGTTCAAGCCGTCATCCGTCACGCACTGGAGGATGCAGCCTTCAAGCACTGGACTGGCGTCGCTGTGCAGGTCGTGAATGCTTCTTTTCCAGAAGATAGCGATGATGTACGGACGTGGGAGCTTTGCGCACCGCTGTTGCCTCACGCTTCAGCCGCATTGTCTCATGCGGAAGCTGTTCAGTTTGCCTCGAATGAAACGGCGCGATTGCTTAACCAGATCGGCGTTTACTTGCAAGTCCGCGCAGAATACACACAAGCAAAGGGAATGTTCGAACGCGCCATCGCCATTGATGAAGCGGCGCTCGGCCCCAATCATCCTACCGTAGCGATTCGGCTCAACAATCTCGGTGGGGTGCTGCAAGATCAAGGCGACCTGACCGGGGCAAAGGCGCTCTTCGAGCGCGCCCTCGCCATCAGTGAAGCGGCGCTCGGCCCCAATCATCCTACCGTGGCGATTCGGCTCAACAATCTCGGCGGGGTGCTGCAAGATCAAGGCGACCTGGCCGGTGCCAAGGCCCTCTATAAGCGCGTCCTCGCCATTGGTGAAACAGCCTTCGGTTCAAACCATCCTCAAGTCGCTATCTTCGCTAACAATCTCGGCAGGGTACTGCGAGCGCAAGGCGACCTGACCGGTGCCAAGGCCCTCTATGAGCGCGCCCTCGCCATTGGTGAAGCGGCGCTCGGCCCCAATCATCCCAACGTGGCGATTCGGCTCAACAATCTCGGCAATGTGCTGAAAGATCAAGGCGACCTGACCGGTGCCAAGGTGCTCTACGAACGGTCGTTGCGAAACTTTCGAGAATTTCTGGGCAACGATCATCCATACACCAAAACGGCGCAAAAGAATTTGGAGATACTTGAAGAGAAACTGAAAAATCCGTAGCCGTGACCGGCAATGAACATTTTTACGCTTATCCCCGGCTGCGAGGCGCAATAGATTACCGTCAGCACGATTTCAAGCAAGGGTGATCGGCTGGCGCAATATCCAAATCCTTAATTCAATACTACTTATGCTAATTACACGAGGCGATAAGGCATCGACTGCGGATGCTGCGCACTCCTTGTAATTGAATTTGCAGTCATCATTATTGAATTAACTTGTGTCGCAATTGAATCAGGGCATGATGAAATTGAATCATACTGTGCGCTAATTCAATTTTAATATGCTCTGGTTCAATTGGCGCACGTCATTATCGAATTAGCAAGCTTCATTATTGAATTAGCATTTTGGTTAATTCAATTATCATATATCGCTATCGAATTAGCGTTTGTCACTATCGAATTAAGATGGATGGCTATTGAATTTGCAGGCGCGGCAATCGCTCGTGCAGGAGCACTTTCGCTATGATTGTGGCTATCTTAATCTCCGCCTTTCACGCGATTATAACAATAGAAGCGCCCGTCCCGTTTAGCGAATTTTTCTATTGTATCCTGCCGGCATCGCGTTTATGATGCTACCACTTTACGTAGTTCAATTTACCGATTTTAGAAAGGAGAGTTTAAATGGCAAAAGATGAATCGAAGCGAGTTTCCCGCAGCACGCTTTTGGAAGACGAAACGGCGTTCAATGCGTTGCAGAAAGTCAGCGGCTACAAGCCGGCTAATCCCAATTATGAGATTGCCGCGCTCACTCAAGCCTTTGACATGATGCGTACCTTGCAGGCCGCCGAAGATCAGGCGATAGCAGCGCTTGCCACCGCCCGCGATGCGGCAGCCAGCCAGGAATGGGCGGTTCACAATCTCATGCTTGGTGCTAAAGATTCCATCCGCGCGCAGTTCGGCAAAGACTCGACACAGGTGCAGGAAGTGGGCCTCAAGCGAGTCTCGGATTACAAATCGCGCGGGCCGAAAACCAAAAAAACGCCGAAGTAAAATGGCTTCAGAATAAATAACCAAATTGCTCACGAATGATGGCGAAAGTCTCTTTGGCAGGTAAAAGCAAGCGATTGAAAATAGCGACCGTGAGCGCAATCAACAAATGACGTTCAGATAATCACGTCCCCTCTTTATTGTTTCAGCCGTAACTTCCCCACTTCATCTCACCTGGCAATTGATCTGTGCGCGCGCGGCTTTGCGTGCAAGGCCGATTGCGGCGCGTTCGGCGGGTTAGATCAGTTTGCAAATCCATGTACGGGAAGATCAACCTGCCGATGAGCCACAAAGGCACAAAGACACAAAGTAGCACGAAGACATGGTGTAACTTTGTGCCTTTGTGTCTTTGTGGCCTTTCCCGTATGCGAAATTGCCAACCGCTCCAAGGGAAAGGTCAGTAGCATTCATTCTTTAGCGGAACTTCGACGGTGGCGGCGCTGCCAGAAAGGCGAGTTGGGCCAGCGTTGCTCCTGGCTGTAATATTCCAGTCGCGTCTCAAGGTAACTTTTATACTCTTGCGCGATAGCCGCCGCATATCGCTCAAGCCCAGTGTGATTGCCTTTGAAATGATCCAGAATTGCATACGACGCAAGGATGCCGGAACGCAGCGCTTTGAAGATTCCCTGAGATGAGAGCGGATCGAACGTCGTCGCCGCATCGCCTACCGCAAGCCAGTCGGTTCCCGCTACATGGTCGAGGCGATGTGAATTGGCCGCCTGCACCGCAGGCCGGGTCAGCGGCTCCGCTTGACTCAAGCGACCACGAACGTAACGTGTCTTGCACATCGACTCGAACCATCGCGGCGGCGATTTCAAGTCATGCTGTTTCACGATGTCGGCATCGCTCATAAAGGCGACGACGATTCGCGCATCAGGGATCAACGCCGAATACCACCAGCCTTCCTCGCAGGCTTCGACAAGCGTATAGCTATCCGTCAACGGTTGATCGCCGTTCTGTCTGAAGAAAACAAAGACGCCGAGCAGATGGTCGAGCAGTTCTTTTCTAGCGCCCTGCTGTCTGGCAAAGACGGCGCGACGGCCCGTCGCATCGACGACGAACGAGGCGGCAATTCGGCTAATGGATTTGTCCTTACCTTGTATGGTGAGATGCCACTGATCGTCAGCCAACTTTCGCGAGTTCACGAGGATGCCGGCAATGTACAAGGTGACGCCGCGCTTGACCGCTTCATCGGCCAGCGTCCGGTCGAATACCCTTCGATCCAGATGCCAGCCGCGATTGTGCGGATAGTAGATAAACTCGTTGTCCGACAGTTCATCGCCGCCCCAGGCCGAACACGTACCGTAAGCCGCAAGGTGATTGTCATTACTGAAGCGCTCCCAGACTTCTAGTTGCCTGAGCAGGGGTTGAGCGATGGGCACAAGAGTTTCACCGATGCGCGGACGTTCATACTGCGAGCCTTCGATGATGGCGATAGATAAGGAGGGCTGATGCTTGATCAGCGAAAGGGCGGTCGCCGTGCCTGCCGGGCCGCCGCCAACAATTACGACATCGAACGGGAGTATTTCAGCAGTCTCTTGCAAGCCGATACTTCAAGCCCCTTCACGAACGACTAAATCGAAGCGCACAAGATTGGGACAGGAGATTGGCCACAGAGTCACAGAGACACAGAGAGGAAACCAAAAGTACGGAGAAAAATCCCAAGATTATTATCGTCTTCTCTGTGCTTCTGTGCCTCTGTGGCCATCTCTTTTGGGGCCATTCTGATGCGGCCTGATTTAGACAGTCACGGTCACTTGATCAGGTCGCGTCATCCTGTCTGACGGCAATCCAAGAGCAGACGACTCCGGCGGGAGAGGTTCCGCCGCTGCCGCTCGAATGCGGGCGGGTGCGAACGATAGAACCTACCATCGCCATTCGCTGGTCTATACCATTGGGCCAGGGGCGGACGACATAGCCAATGTAATCATAAACCCATTCTTCGCCGCCAACGACGCCTTTGCCCTGAAACCTCACCGTGAAGGGATTGCCATAATTGATCGAGCCATTCAGTTGAAGCTGCCATCCGGGCCCGCCTATGGTTCCCTTGAATTCATTCATCGGCGCGGCGTTGATCTTGATCGTTCCCAGGCCGAATTCGAGATCGTTAAATTGCGTCGTCGGGTCGGGATCGTTGAGAAAGCTGCGGTACGTCCAGTTGCCGACCAGTATGCCGCTATTCGGTTCTGCGCTCATGGCTTCCTCCTCTGCTACAGGTTCGCATCGTTGCGCTCGACTTGAATGTATTGCGGCTGGCCATTTTCAGGAGTGTAATCGGGATTATTTTTGACAAAGCCGAGATCCTTCCACGCGGTCACCATCTTGAGATCGCCTTGATGGCTCTGCGGAACCCCTAAGGCCCAGGGCACGTTATTGACCGTCATCGGGCGGTGCGCCGGCCACCAGTAGGTATTCTGAATAACCTGCTGTGTAGACGCCAGCGCCGGATCACCTGTGGTGGCAGGATAAAGATTGTTCCAGTCTTCGTAGGTGATATTGATCCCCTGCGTCGAGCATTCGTTGAAATCCGATTGCCAGGGCACGCCGCTGTACTTGGTTACATCGCCCGGCTCAAGCCCGCTGGATAAATCGCCATGCAGGCTCAAGGGCTGCGGATTGGGGCCCGCAGGCCGCTCACTGGCCGCGCTCAGCGCATTCAGCGTAAAGTTCTGATTGAGATTAAGGCGATACGCCTCCCGGTAGATCGCCGGATTGCGCATGATCCAACTGGTTTCGCCGCCCGGACAAAAAGAGCCGCCTAACAGATTGCTCAACACGCCGCGATCAAGGTCGCTGCCGGTCAACGAAGATTGTTCGGGGTTGGTCGCCGGAATATCTTCGTCTTTTTCATTAATGAACTTGCCCTCTGCCCATTGCTTGAGGATGAATAACTGGGTGAGGGTCAGCCGCAGAAATTTCGACGCCGCCGTATTCGTCAGCGGGTTATCGCCGCATAGAAAAGGCATGGCTACGGGCAGATAATTCGGATTCGCCGGATCAGGCGCGACCTGCCAGAGGTTCTCCTGTCCGGGCTTTCTCAAGACGCCCCACAGCCGCATACGCCATTGGCGGCGTTGCTCGCGCAGTTCCGGGTCTTCGCCTTCATAGGGCGGAACACTGAGCAGATTGGGATCGAAGTTGCCTTTAAGTCCAGGGGTCGTATTGTGCGGGTCGCCGCCCGTGAAAGCATCAAAATCCATGACCCATTGATAGTTGTTTGGCCGTTGGAGCAGCGGCCAGATGTCTCGCCAGAAGTACGGGTAATAATCCTTATTCCACTGAGCTTGCTTGCGCCATAAGGCAAGCGCTTTGGCATCGCTCGGATCAGGCGGCGCGTGTGTGCCGTCAAAAGGCGGCACGCCGTACATATAGACCTGATAACCGAATTGACGAACAGCGAGATCATAAACCAGATCGTCCATGGTCACGATGTCGGTGATCTGCGGCGCATAACGCGGATAACCGACGATCACCCAGGCCGAAGAATCGGCGTTGGCATAAAGCGTCGCCTTCGTCGCAGGGTCGGGCGGGCGACCATCTTCGCTCAAGACTTTGTATTTAATGCGCGCCATCACCGGGCCGTCCGACGTATCATCGAACCAGCCATCGTTGTTGGCATAGTTTTTAATGACCGGTTGCCCGAAGCCGCTTTTGTATGAGCCGGAATTGCCGTAGCCGCCCAGAACCACCAGGCGGTTGTGATTGTTCTGCTGAGTCACTTTCAATTCGCCTAGCGTGTCTATGGAGTTCGGCACGAGCGGCGGCGGAAAGGTTTGCGTGTAACCGGGATTCTGGCCTTTGGCAAAGTGGGCCTGGCGTTTTTTCGGATTCTGATAAGCGACGGTGTGCGGCCCCGGATCGATGATTAATTGCAGGCGCGCATCGTCGCCGGTGACATCGGCATTGCGTAACGGGTGGCTGGGAGAGTAACCATGCTCACCTGCGGTCTGCTGAAACTCATACCAGCACGCCTTCTTGTTGGCGAGGTAGACAGTCCATTCGATGTCGACGACCTCGCCGGTCATCAACTGGCCGGTCTTCGGGTTAGTCGTTTGAATCGTCTGGCCGATTGCGACTTCCTGCCCTGCCTGGCCGTTATCGTCATAAGCGTAGACACGAAAGCGCGCGCCCTGCCGCTTGATGCGTTGCTGATCATCTTTGAACGTGCTGATGGGCTGTTGCTGGCCATCCGGCAGCAGTATGGCATTGCCGTCCTGGTCACACTCGATAGGCAACTGCCCGACCTGTTCAGGAGCGAGATAAAATTGGCTGGGGCTGTCGCCCAGACGAGCAATGCCAATTGCCGGATGAATCTTGAATTTCATTAGGGCCTCCTAGAGAAAATGCTGCCTGATGAATGATGCGTCAGTCTTTGAAGTTTAACGAGACGGCATCCAGCCATAGGGCATTCGGTTTCGGTTTACCGTCGATGTCCAGTACCACGAGGTTGATGTGAAAATCACTGTCGCCTTTTGCCATCAGCTTGCGGATCGTCTCGGTCGCATCGATGTGGAAATTGCCCGGCGTCTTGCGATGGCGCGGCCTGAGATCATACTTGCGGCGCGTCTCCGGCGGCACGTCGCAGTGACCGGGGCCGCCGATGCACTCGCCGGAAAACGTCGCGATCTGTGTGACAAAGTGGTCGTTGCCGCGAGTAGGCGTCGTGACATCGGCATCCGGCTCGTTCAAGAAAACCCGTATGAAGGCTCCCGATGCGGTCGAATACTGCACTTTATGCAGGCGGATTTCGGCGCGGCTGTGTCTAGCCAGAACCGCCGGATGGACATTCGCCTTCGCGGATTTGAATCGAGTGATTGGCAAGCGGCTATCGGTCTCGAACAGGGCCGCAGATTTCATGTAATCGTAACCCAGATCACTCATGGTCAGGACATCCTCGACTTGCAGTGTCCAGGGCGCGAGCACATCCGTCGGATCATCAGGATCGGCTCCCGGATGCAGCCTCTGCCATTCGGCCCACAGGCGATCAACGTTGCTGTGATGTCCCCAAAAGATCATGTCGCGCGCCGTCGTCCCGGCAGAGACCATATCGCCATACTGCGGTTCGCGAGGAAATTGGGTTGGATTGAAATTAGGATTCGCGCCGCCGGAAAAATTGTGCATCAGGTTGTGGATGTTTTCCAGAGCACCAAAGAAATGATTATTGGTCGGGCCGCTGCCGAAGGTGAAAAAGTTCTTGATCTGCAAGATGCGCTGAACATCTTCGTAGGTCGGATAGGCTTCAAAAATGATGCTCTCGTCGCCGCCCGGCCAGCGGTTTCTTTGCCACAGCGGATTGACGTTTTGCAGTTCATTCATGATCAAGTCGTCGGTGTCAGAGCCCGTGAAGGGGATTCCGGCTTTCAGGTATAGGCGATTGCCGGAATTGAACAACTGGCCTTCAACCGATTGGAGTTGCTGCCAGGTTTGGCCGGGAATCTTCCCCTTGAGGCGCTGCAACATCTGGTCATTCACAAAGCAGCGATAGGCTTTGGGGATCGTCCCATTATCGACTTTCTTCAGCGTATCCGGTTTCGTCGGATCCAGCTTCATATCCTGTATGGACTTCAGAACGTCATCTCGATAAAGCGTCCAATCCCAGTAGGGCAGCGTGATGGTCGGGTCGATGTCCTGCAACTGTTGCTCGAAATTGTAGAGATAGAGCCGGTGCCAGGACAGAAATTGCTCCCATCCATGCTGGCAGTTGTTGGCGTGTATGTCTGCCCAGAATCTAAAGCTCCGCTGATCGTACTGATGAAAAGTGTCATAGCAGCGCATACGGCGGATAGCGCTGCGCAACGCCTCAAGCTCAGGCGGCGTCAGGCATTCGATGTTTTTACGGACTTTGATCTTGCCGGCTTCGTTACGAAATTCATTGATCGATTTGGTAGAGAGCGGATGTTCTTCGTGACCGCGCGCGCGCGCCAGCTTGAGAGAATCGGTCACCGCGATGCTTGCCGGGCCCTCGCCGGTTGCGACATCCATATCAGCAGCGGGGCAGCCGTCATCTATCCATTGCTGGATGAAGAGAATATCGGAACTCGATACGCGCTGCCCGCCCCAGAGCAAAGCCGGGAACTGCGTGCCGTCGAAGGGGAAGACGCCTTTCAGCCCCTTAATCAGCCCCGACGCCGCGCCGCGACCGGGAGTGCGCTCAGTGGCCGATGTTACAGTAGCGGGCGGGCCGCAACATCCACCTTCAGATGAAGCCTCACGATTATCAACTGCTCGGTTCGCCTGCATATCGGACGCCGCCGACTCAGCTTCATCCGACGAGGCATCACAACACGAATGGCGCGCTTGACTACCCGAAGCGATGGTCTGCTCGCAGAAATCCGGTTCTCCGGTTGCGGCGATCATGCGTATGCCGTAAATCGTGACTTCGAGAAATTCATTCAGCGGCAGTTCCCAAAACCTGTGGTGGCCCTGATAACTCGGACAGGCAGCCCCCTGGGCCTGGTTCAAAATATCTTTGACGCGTTGATAGCGCGTCGGTTTCTGCGAGTCAGTTCTCTGCTCTTCGTTTGCCATTTCCAAAACCACCTCATCGACCGACGAATCGTTAAAAGCTCAACAATGACAACTAACCGGCAAGACTTTCTCTTTCTTTGGCCAGGAGTTCCAGATTGATGCGGCCAGCAATAAAACCATGCCGGCATACATCAACAGTGTGTAATTAAAGTAGAACTTGCTTGCGAGTATGATGACCACGGCGGCGAGACCAGCCGCAAACGGCCCATACCCCTGCCGTCTGGGCGCTCGGAAAATCAGCACGGCTAAGGTAGCCGTCGAGAACGCCAGAGTGAGCGGCAGAAACCAGGCCCTGTATAACAAGGGATCAAGCCCCAGGGTTCCGAGGACGCCCGCATACGCCAGCAGACACAATGGGCACTTCGGCAAGGCCGCCATAATCAAAGCGGGAACCAGCGCCAGATTCAGCCTTACACTGCGCCAGTTCGCCGCTGGAGCAGCAACCTGCTGGTCAGTATTTATTCGCCCCATGCGTGATCCTCTGGCTGATGGTCTTGCAACGGATCATGGTTTATCACATCCTCAACCTCCGCGATTGAGAATGATTATCATGTATGTCGACACCGGGGAAATAACGGCCTTTGATGCGTTGCGCCTTTTATCAAGTCTCTAGATTCGAAAGGGTATCTCATCTTACATTTTCAAGAGAGCAGCGGGATATTATTCCAATGAGGTACGAGTGTCAAGAAAAAGTGGAATCAGCAAAAATGTCAAAAAATCCTCTCACTAAATCGAAACTTACGAGATAAGAACAGGGGATTGGCCACGGAGGCACAAAGACACAGAGGGATTCAAAAAATATTAAGAACCCAGGAGAGTTTTAGAGTTTTCTCTGTGTCTTTGTGCCTCCGTGGCAATTTCTTTTGTCCTCTTCTTATGCAGCCTGATCTGGCAATCTGCCGCCGCCTGGATTAAATTTCTCAAGAGATGTCCTTCTTGGCTGCCATTGAATTCTACAGGGACATGAAATGGAGAGAACCGCTCAATGGGTGAACACCGCATCGTCTCGCTGATCGCCAGCGCCACAGAAATCGTCTGCGCCCTCGGATTTGAAAATCAACTGATCGGTCGCTCGCACGAATGCGATTATCCGCCAGCCGTCAAAGGCTTGCCGCAATTGACCAGCCCGAAGTTCAACGTCGAGGGCACGAGCTATGAGATAGACCAGCGCGTCAAGGCCATCGTCGAGGACGCCTTGAGCGTCTACCACGTCGATGCCGCCGCGCTCGAAGACTTGCGCCCGACGCACATCATTACGCAGACGCAATGCGAGGTCTGCGCCGTCAGCCTCAGAGACGTTGAAGCCGCCGTTTGCCAGATGGTCAGCACGCGCCCGATGATTGTCCCGCTCGAACCGAACGGGCTCAATGATGTGTGGAGCGACATCCGTCGCGTCGCCGCAGCATTGGACGCGCCTGAGTCTGCCCGTCTATTGATCTCCGCCTTGCAGCATCGCATGGAGACCATCGGCAGCCGCGCCCAGGCGATTGTAAGCCGTCCTACAGTCGCTTGTGTCGAGTGGATCGAGCCCTTGATGGCTGCCGGCAACTGGATGCCGGAACTCGTCGAGATGGCCGGCGGTAAGAACCTCTTCGGCGAAGCCGGCAAGCATTCGCCGTGGATGACCTGGGAAGCGTTGGTGGCCAAGAATCCGGAGGTGATCTTCGTGTCGCCTTGCGGCTTCGACATCAATCGCACGCTTGCAGAGATGCACTGGTTGCGCGATAAAGCCGAATGGCGTCAATTAAGCGCCGTGCAGTCGGGGCGCGTCTTTATTGCCGACGGCAATCAATATTTCCACAGGCCGGGGCCGCGACTGGCTGAATCTTTAGAGATTCTCGCCGAGATGCTGCATCCGAATGATTTTCATTTTGGGCATGAAGGCGCTGGCTGGATACGCGATGAGGGGTCGCAGGCGGGCGAGTGAAGACTTGCGCCGCGCTCGGTCTGAGGCAGCGGCCTTGCGCCTTAGCTAGGATGGTTGATGGCGGCGCGCCCATTCGCGGATGCTCTGCAACCACGCCGGTCGATCAAGTGTTGGCATGTCTTCGATAAAGCGGGCGACAATCGCGCCAGTCAATCCAGGCAATGCGCGGCTTTCTGCAACCTCAACATAACCATCATCAGCGATTGCGAGAATCACCAGGCGGTTGCCGACGTAGCGCCAGACTTCCGGTATGCCGAGCGCAGCATAGATGGGCAATTTGTCAATTGAGCCGCTGGTGATGTCGATCTCGATCACCAGATCAGGCGGCGGATCAACCGCTACATCGATCTTCCGTTTGCCTCTCACAGCCTGCACATGTTGTATGTAAAAGCATGAATCAGGCTCAAACCCGCGCTGGAGGTCTTTGCGTTTGAACGTGGTTGAGCCGAGGGGTCTTAAATCAATTCCCCATTCAATTACAACCATATCAATCAGCGATCCAATATTTCGATTGATCTCTTCATGCTCATTTGATGGACTCATGATTTCAAGCGTCCCTCCGTCATAAGTGAAGCGCGGGCTGCTGCAATCGAGATGATCGGCGAGCAGATGCTCGTAAGTCGTCCAGCTTACGTCATAGAGCACAACACGCTGTTCCGTTTGACTGACTACAGTTGCCATTGGCTTACTCCGACGCTCGCGCGAACGCGATTGATTTAAATCATCAGCTATCTTGCGCTCAGTATAGCACAAGGTTGAGGACGCCAATCAGGTGAGGTCTTTCGGCACGACGACGTGGCGCATCAAGCGGACGATGAGGCTGCGGCGGCGCTCGACGCGGCGGCCATGCGTCGCTGGATTGAAGGCACCGTTGGGACTGGGAATGATGGCCGACAAAAACGCCGCCTGATCCGAGCCTAAGGCGGCTGCCGAGGTGTTGTAGTAATGCCGCGCGGCGGCTTCGGCTCCATAGATGTTGTCGCCCCATTCGATGACATTGAGGTAGATCTCAAGGATTCGCCGCTTGCCCAGTATCCATTCCATCTCTTTGGTGATCAGGGCTTCGTGCAGCTTGCGCAGCGGATTCTTCGAGGTCGACAGAAACAAGTTCTTCGCCAACTGCTGGCTGATGGTCGAGGCACCGCGACTGAACTTGCCTTCATTCCAATCTTTTTCCATGGCGATGCGAATCTCTTCCCAATCGAAACCAGCATGATCGAAGAAGCGCGAATCTTCGCCGGCAAGCACCGCCCTGACGAGATTCGGCGAGATGCGATCATAGGGCACCCAGGTCTGCACACGCTTCGGCTCAAGGCCCGCGCCGCGTGCCTCCGACATGCGCTGCGCCATTAACGCCGTGACCTCCGGGTTGTGCGAGCGATACCAGAAGACGCGCGCCAACACCCAGCCGTGATAAACCAGGATGAGCGCAATCAGCGACAGCAAGATGATCTTCGCCCATCGCCGCCATTTCGGCTTCGTGGTTTTTCGTGCGACTGTCATCTGTGCGGTGGCCGCCATGCAGGAGATTATAAACCACAGATGAACAGGCGGCTATGCCGCAAGTCAAAAGGCAAAAGGCAAAGGGCAAAAGGCAAAAGTGGCGGATGAGCTACAAGGATTGCCATCTTGTCCATCACGCGGACAGGTGATTCATTTTTGTCTTTTGCCCTTTGCTTTTTGCCTTCCGACCGCAGGTCAGCGGGTTTGGGATTGACATAGTACACCGGCGAGAGGTAAAAAATCCGATTCTTGGAGTTGAACCAATGCCCAAAGAAGAGTTGATTATTCGTCCCGCTCGACCGGAAGATGCAAGCCAGATCATCGAGATCACGCAAGTGCTGGCGCAGGAGGCTGGCTGTTATGTTTCCTACACTCTCGAAGAAGCCTCCATCGACGTGGCGAAAGAACAGGCGAGAATCCAGCGCCTGACGGATCTGTTCATCATCGCCGAGGCCGCTGGGAAAGTGATCGGCGACTTGAGCATGGCAAAAGATTCCTGGACGTTGACCGGCCATGTGGCCTATCTCGGAATGGAAATCCGCAAGGGCTACCGAAACCAGGGCATCGGCACAAGGATGATGCAACAGGCGCTCGACTGGGCGACCCGGCAACGAATCAGGCGAATCGAGTTAGAGGTCTTCGCCGAAAACGCTCCGGCTATTCATCTCTACCAGAAGTTCGGCTTTGAGGTCGAAGGACAAAAACGCCACGCGGTTTATAAATGGGGCAGGTATCTGGATATGCTCGTCATGGGCTTGTTGCTGCCTGATGGCCAATAGGCGATAACTGCCCGGCTCTGTACGGCCTACTGCCGACTGCGCTTCTCCCAAAGGTAATAAGCCGGAATGCCTGCGAGGATGATGGCGGCGACCATCAGCGCGCCGCTCCCTTCGTGCGGATTCGGGCCGCCGGCCATCTTTGCCAGATAGTAGCGAATATCACTAACCAGCGCGTTGCCGACCAGCAGCAAGACCGCCAGAATGAATAAGGCCGGCGTCACCGGGTAGCCGAGCGTTTTGTAAGCGCGCGGCAAGTCTGGCCGCTTGCGCCTGAGCCGGTAGACCGCCGCCACGCCGAGCGCGTAAAACGGCCAGATGCCGAGCACGAAGGTGTCGGACAATTGCTCGAATGTGCGAACCATTACAAAAAAAATCGCCAGCGCCGCCGCCAGCGAGATGGCCAGATAAGGCGTCTTGAAGCGCGGATGGACGGCGGCAATCTTCCTGAAAAACAGCCCCTCGTCAGCCATCGCAAAGAAGATGCGCGGCCCGGTCATCATCGAACCATTCAGCGTTCCGAATGCCGAAATCATTACGGCCATCGACACCAATCGCACTCCCGTGTCGCCAATGATGCGATAGGCCACGTCAGCAGCAACCAGCTTTGAGTGGGCAATCTCGTTGATGCCGAGCAGGTGCAGGTAAGCAAAGTTTGACAGCAGATAGATGGCGATGACCGCCAGCGTGCCGATGATCAGCGTTCTCGGCAAGAAGCGTTCGGGCCGCTGCACTTCGCCGCCCACGAAGGTGACATCGGCCCAGCCATCATAAGCCCATAATAAGGAGATGAAGGCCAATCCGAAGGATGCCATTGACAACGAAGCGGCGGCATCTGCCGGTACAGCCACTGGCGACGGATGACGCCCGCCGAGCGCAAACGCCGCCAGCACCAGTAACATCAAGGCGATATACTTCGCGCCCGCCGTCAGGTTTTGAATCAGCGCGCCCAGCCGTATGCCGAGAATGTTGAACACGGCGACAACCAGAATCGCTCCGGCGGCGACGTAATGAATCAGTTGCGGATCATCTTTGCCGAGCAGCCGCAAAAAGTATTCGGCAAAAGCCGTCGAGATCGCGCCAAGCGCCGAGGCGCGGATGACGACCAGTTCGCCCCAGCCGAAGAGAAACGCCGCCAGCCGTCCCCAGCCTTCGCGCAGGTAGACGAAAATGCCGCCGGTTTGCGGCAATGCAGCGGCAAGCTCCGCCAGCGTCAGCGCCCCGCACAGCGAAAAAAATCCGCCCAGTCCCCACAGCAACAGGTAGAGACCTTCGTCGGGAACCTTCGCCGCAATGCCGGCGGGCGTGCGAAAGATCCCCGTGCCGATGGTCGAGCCGACCAGCACGGCAATGGCGCTCAAGAGTCCTAAGCGGCGCGGCAAAGACGAATGGCCGGGCGCGGCTTCTGTGTCGAGGCGTCGTTCGGATTCGCTTGTCATGAGTGATGCGAGATTAAAGGGCGCTGCGATAATCGTCAAGGCAAGAGGTACAGATGGCGCGGCGGCAGCCGCAGACTTCGCGGCAAAGAAAGGCCAGCAGCAATTCGGCGATGGCCGGTGTGATCCGCAGCCGCGCGGCAGCGCCTTCGATAGATTCAGTGGCGGCGAAGGCTTCGGAAACGGCGGCCCAGCGGTCGCGATAAAAGAGTGCGCCGCGCCACTTCACCGGGACGCGATGCGCCGCGATGTCGATGTCCAGTTGGTCGCCACACAGCGGGCAAATCGCCACTTGTTCGGTTATCGCTTGAGCCATATGCGAACTGTAAGGAAGATCACAACTAGCCCGGCGAGCATGGTCGCGCCCATCAGGCTCACAGAGACGCCGTGCAGGGCGTTGAATTCGACGCGCAGCGCATCGGTCAACGGAATGTCGTCAATCGGCCCGCCGATCTGCGCTCGCAACCCATGCAGCTTTGCCGACACCCAGAAGCGCGACGCCGCGACCAACAGCGTCATCACCACAAGCAGGATCACCCGCAAGACGCGCGCCTTCGCTTCAGTCTCGCGCCTCGGCCATGCGAAGAGTTGCAAGAGCAGCAGCAACGGCCCGCAGATCAGGCCGATCAGTTCGAGCTTGCCGATCAAGCTACTGACCACCTGGCCCGCCAGTTCGCGCGTCGGCAGCACGGCGAACGCGGTCGGCGCAACGGCAAAGCTGAAGAAGATCATGGCACCGAGCCAGATAGTGAGCAACAAGGCTTCGATGCCGGCGACGAATTGCTCGCCGCCCCTGGATCTGACTTCCAGGGCCGGTTTCACGGTTTCAGAGCCGGATATATTGACAGCCATCTTGATGATCCAGTCGTGACAAGTGACAGAAGAAGGGGAGTGAGGGAGTAGGAGAGAAACAGATTTAGATCGGTGTTCAATTGAATGTACGGGGTTGTGAGGATTCACCGCAGAGGCACAGAGAACGCAGAGAAGGCGCAGAGATCGTCTAGATGCGCCACGCTCTGCGCTACCTCTGCGTTCTCTGCGTCTCTGCGGTGAATCATTGGGCTTACCTTACACTCAATTGCAAACCGATTTAGTATGCTCGTCCGTTGTCTCCCCCACTCCCCTTCTCTTCTGATCTCCTCCCGTCGCTTGTCACGTTTGTTCGCTAGTCGCTGATGACGGGCCCGCTTTCGGGTTTGTTCGAGATGACTTCGCCGTCAGGCAGAATGATCTTCTGGTGGTCGGCGGTGACGCGCTCGCCGTCAATCGTCACCTCTTCGCCCGACGGCATCTCGACCGGCAGGTTATCGAGGAAGCGTTCGGCGTCAATCGCCGCCATGCAACCGGTGCCCGCTGCCGTGACCGCCTGGCGGTAATAGGAATCCTGGGCGTCGCCGCAGGCAAAGACGCCCGGAATGTTGGTCGCCATGGTTCGGCCATTGGTCTTCAGGTAGCCGATTTCGTCCATCTCAAGCTGGCCTTTGAAGACGCCGGTGTTCGGCTCGTGGCCGATGGCGATGAACACGCCTTCGCATGGGAAGATTTTTTCTTCGCCGGTGTTCACGTCACGGATGCGCGCGCCGGTGACGCCGTCCTTGGGGTTGCCGAGAATCTCTTCGATGGCGGTGTTCCACAGGAAATCAATCTTCGGATTCTTGAACGCCTTCTCCTGCATGATCTTTGAAGCGCGCAAGTGGTCGCGGCGATGAACCACGGTGACGTGCGAGGCATAGCGCGTCAAGAAGGTCGCTTCTTCCATCGCCGTATCGCCGCCGCCGACGACGACAATCGGCTTGCCTTTGAAGAAGAAGCCGTCGCAGGTGGCGCAGGCCGATACGCCCAGCCCGCCGAGTCCGTGCGGCACCGGCGCTTCGCCCGGTATGCCCAGCCATTTGGCTGATGCGCCCGATGCGATGATCAGCGTCTCGGCTCTGATCAACTGCTCGTCGGTGACCAGGGTAAACGGTCGTTTACTTAGATCAGCGTGGGTGACGTGGGCCGTCAAAAACTCCGTACCGAAGCGCGCCGCTTGCTCGCGGAATTCCTGCATCAAATGCGGCCCCATAATGCCTTTGGCAAAGCCGGGATAATTTTCGACATCGGTCGTAATCATCAACTGGCCGCCCGGCTGCTGGCCTTCGATGACCAGCGGATTGAGATTCGCTCGCCCACTGTAAATCGCCGCCGTCAATCCGGCAGGGCCTGAGCCGATAATCACGACTTCACGATGAATCAGTTGCTTTTCCATGATCTTTCGCTTGCGTCCTTTCGTCCGGTTCTGAAAATAGTATAGCCGCGCGCGTCAAAACGGGCGAATGCTCAAACGTGACAAGTGACGGGAGGAGAGCCGACCTCTTCTTCTGTCACTTGTCATTGCCTCTGGCGGCGCGGCCTCTGACGAAATTTGTAAGCAATCTTACACCGAAGCCGGTCGCGCCTCTGGCCAGGTAAGGTTTGAGGCTTTCTGTCCACGCCGTCCCGGCAATGTCGAGATGCGCCCAGACCGTATCGCCCGCGAAGTGCTTCAGGAACCACGCCGCAGTGATCGCCCCGGCCATGCGGTTGCCAATGTTGCGCACGTCGGCAATGTCGCTGCGAATCAATTCGCCATACTCTTTATCGAGCGGCATCTGCCACAGGCGCTCGCCGGATTGCTCGCCCGCTTGAATCAACTCGTCAATCAGCGCCTGATTGTTGCCCATCACCGCAGCGCGACTTTCGCCGAGCGCGACGACGCAAGCGCCGGTCAAAGTCGCCGCATCGACAATCGTCCTAGCGCCCTGCTGAATCGCATAAGTAATGGCATCGGCCAGGATCAAGCGGCCTTCGGCGTCGGTGTTGGCGACCTCGATGGTTTTGCCGCTCAAGCTGCGCACGACATCGCCGGGCTTGACGGCGCGGCCCGACGGCAGATTTTCGGTTGCCGGCACCAGGCCGATGACCCGGACGTTCGGTTTCAAGCGGGCGATGGCCTGCATAGCACCGATGACCGCCGCACCGCCACCCATGTCATACTTCATCTCATCCATGCGTTCGGCGGGCTTGATTGAAATGCCGCCCGAATCAAACGTCACCCCTTTGCCGACGAGCGCGATCAAGTCATCAGCGGCGGCAGCGGCGGGTTCATAACGCATAATGATGAGCCGCGCCGGTTCCTGGCTGCCGCGCGACACGGCCAGCAATGCGCCCATGCCGAGTCGCTTCATCTCGTCTTCGCCGAGCGCCTCAAAGGCTAGCCCTTCGCGCGCCGCCATCTCTTCAGCGCGCCGCGCCAGTTCCGTAGGCGTCATTACATTTCCCGGCTCGAAGCCGAGCGTGCGCGCGAAATTGGTCGCTTCGCCCAGCGTCTCGGCAATCGCTATCGCCTGATCGAGCCCTGCCGTCTCAGGTTGCTCGCAGACCAAATGCAGCGTCTCTATCGTCGTCGCCGGCTCATCCTTGGCACGGTAGAGACCGCTCTGCATTTGTCCGAGCATCACGCCTTCAACGACGGCGCGCACGCTCAGTTCATCACACATGTTTGCTCTGAGCAGGAAGGCTGCCGCGCCGACGCCGCGCCCCTCAAGCAAGCGCGCCGCCGCGCCGGCCATGCGTTGCAGCGTGAGCGTCGTCACCGCTTCGCGCTTGCCCGCGCCATAAAGCAGCAAGCGGCGGGGCGACAGATTGCCGACCGTGTGCAGCAGCGTCCAGCGGTCGCGCTTGCCGCTCATTTCGCCGCTCTGAAAAACCCCTTCGAGCAGGCCGCGCGTTAAGTGATCGAGCGACGCCAGCGCCGGGGCGCTCTGAGGGTCGAGCGGCGTCTCGCCCTCAAAGACGGGAACGATGAGCACGTCGTCGTTGATCTCGCTGAGACTCGTGTGGCTGGCAATAATTTTCATAGCGGTTGGCGGCCTCCTTCATCCGCTGAACTCAAGTGGTGCAGCTTACATTAAAGCGCATGGATGATGGCTTCAGTGAACTCGCTAGTCATGGCGCTGCCGCCGAGATCGCGCGTCAGGAACTGTCCCTCGGCGAGAATCTTCTCAAGCGCGTGCTGAATCTTATCGGCAGCTTCGCGCTCGCCGAGGTGCTTGAGCATCAGCACAGCCGTTTGAATTAAGGCGGTCGGGTTGGCAATGCCGCGCCCGGCAATGCTCGGCGCTGAGCCATGCACAGCTTCAAACACCGCGATCTCTTCGCCGATGTTAGCGCCCGGCACAATTCCCAGGCCGCCGACCAGCCCTGCGCCCAGATCCGACATGATGTCGCCGTAGAGGTTTTCAAGCAACAGCACGTCGAATTGATTCGGATCCATCACCATCTGCATGCAGGCGTTGTCAACAATCATGTCATCGGCTTCGATCTCAGGATAACTCTTTGACACTTCGCGAAAGCAGTTGAGGAAGAGGCCGTCGCTCATCTTCATGATGTTGGCCTTGTGAATCGCGGTGACCTTCTTACGCCCTTCGCGGCGGGCGTACTCAAAAGCGAAATAGGCGATGCGCCGCGAGGCGCGGTCGGTGATGATCTTCAAGCTTTCGACAACGCCCGGCACGACTTCGTGTTCAAGGCCACTGTAGAGGTCTTCGGTATTCTCGCGGACGACGATGAGGTCGACATCTTCATAGCGCGACTTGACGCCTTTGAGCGATTTAATAGGCCGCAGGTTGGCATACAGGTCGAGCGCTTTTCTGAGCCGCACATTGGCGCTGACGAAACCTGTGCCGATGGGTGTCATGACCGGCCCTTTGAGAGCAATCTTGGTGCGTTTGATCGATTCAAAGAGGTCTTGCGGCAGCGGGTCGCCAAAGCGCGAAAGCGCTTCGGCACCGACGACGAACGATTCCCATTCGAATTGCACACCGGCGGCGCGCATCACGGAAATGGCCGCGCCGGTGACTTCCGGGCCGATGCCGTCGCCCGGAACAAGGGTGACCTTGTGTTTCTTCATCTTTAAGAGTGCCTCCGTATAATCGGCTTTTGCGGTTCCGAACAAGTTTCTAATCATACCGGACGCATAACCCAGTTGCCAGTTGCCGTTTGTCAGTAAACTGAAATCCGATGGCCGCAACTCGCTTACCGTTCTCGCCAGAGGCGGGACTTGCAAGCCTTTCGCGATTCCAACAACTGGTAACTGACAAACGGCAACAGGCAACTGCTTGATTGACAAAGCGGGCGGCGTTTTCTAGCCTATGATTATTGAGCATTCAAATCACGGGGAGCGACGAATGTACGAAGTGATGATCGAAGAAGAGTTCTCGGCGGCGCATGCGTTGCGCGGCTATCGCGGCAAGTGCGAAAATCTGCACGGCCATAACTGGAAGGTCGAAGTTTACGTGCGCGGCGAGCGGCTCGACGGCGTCGGCATGCTGGTAGACTTCAAAGAGTTGAAAGCAGCGACGCGCCGCGTGATGCAATATCTCGATCATCAAAACCTCAACGAGTTGAAGCCGTTCGCTATCGAGTTGAATCCGTCGAGCGAGCATCTGGCGGGCTTCATCCTGCACGAAGTCGGCGAGCAGATGAACAGCGACCGCGTCAAAGTTTACAAGGTGCGCGTCTGGGAGACGCCCTCGACCTGCGCGACTTACGAAGTGCATTCCTAAGCCCGCGCGCTCAGTGAGCGAATCGCTCTCACAACCACTGTGCCCATAAAGGAAAGATGATGAACAAAAGACTGTTCGCATTGGCAACTCTCATGGCGACCATCGTTTTCACAATTGCCTCGACGCTTGTCGCCTCGACCACGCCACGCATCAAGGAGACCGGCAGCACAAGCGACACAGACAATCAGCAGGCTGAAGCGGCGAAACCGGCTGTGGCAGCCAATCCTGCGGATGTGAAGAGCATAGATGCGATCCTCGCGGCGCTCTACGATGTCATCAGCGGGCCGGCAGGCAAGAAGCGCGATTGGGATCGCTTCCGCTCGCTGTTCGTCGCCGGCGCGCGATTGATCCCGGCGGCGAAACGGCCCGACGGGGTGTTTGAAGCGCGCGTCCTCGACCCGGACGGCTATGTCAAGCGGGCCGCACCGTTTTTAGAAGAGCAAGGATTCTACGAGCGCGAGATCAGTCGCAAAGTCGACCAATTTGGCCAGATCGCCCATGTCTTCAGCACGTATGATTCGCGTCACACAGCGGAAGATAAGACGCCGTTTGCGCGCGGCATCAACAGCATACAGTTGTTGAACGACGGCAAGCGCTGGTGGATCGTGACCATCTATTGGGACTCGGAGCGCCCTGACAACCCATTGCTGCCGCAGTACCTGCCCTCCAGCAAATGAACCCTGAGGCTGCCAGTCCCGCCCTTCAGCGGCTGGCAGCCATTGCCTAGCTCCCGCCTTTCCAAGTAATCATCCGCGCCGCTTCCGGTGGTTAAAAAAAATCATGAAATGTTTTTAGCGCCTCTGTCATTAGCAGATGGAGGAGCAGAAGATGTAAGCCAATGGGTCGTTCGTACATCTGATTACACGAAGGCGCAGGACATTTCTCACGCTCCGCTTGATTTAGAGAGAGGCTCGGGTAATTCGCCAATAAGCCTTCTGTAAAGCGAAAAACTTGCTAACTTTTTACAGTAGGCAGAATGCACTCGCCGCCGAAGTTTGAACAAATCTCATAACAGCGGCAGCGAGAGCAAAGGTTGGTAAGTAAAACCGATGCGTAATTCTCCTGCTGCCCCAGGCCCAAAGGTTTAGTTGCTCATAGCCGAAAGCAGAATTATCTGTGGGCAGTAACAGGATGTTGGCGGAGCATTTGTAGCGTGACAAGGGGGCTTCTGCTAACCCAGCCGCCCATCGGATAAGACCAGAATGTTCCTGCTTTCGGCAGTCTCGATTGCGTGTCGCGATGAGTTCTTCAATCGCAAATCGCAAGCGATGAACGGTCGTCAACAGAAAGCCCTGAAAGATTAAGGAGAATACGCATGCTGAAAAACGTACAGGTCTCTCATGGAAAAAGGATGGGAATCCTCACCCTTATCTTGTTGCATTTCTTTTCCCTATCGTTGACAAGTAGCACATACGGACAAACGCCACAAACTCCGCAAGGTGGGCAAGGAGGGTCAGGCACCGCCCCTTCATTAAAAGAGTTTCTTAGCGTTTCAGCATCGCTGGTAGCTCCCAAGACCGTATCGGATGTATTCGGGAAGCGCATTGCAACACGCTACTTCGCTTTGCAACTCACGATTGCGAACAGAAACCGGGATTTTCAGTTTCTGATCCATGACGTGGTGCTCAACCTCGATGATGTATTTGTCAATAAATCTCTGGCACCATTGGTTTCCTACAAACCAACTTCCGAAGATCTTTTGTTGCTTCGCGGAGTTGCCGAAAAGGGCCAGATCTACGACAAGAGAAATCTAGTCATTCGCCTGATGCGGGCAGCGGGATCAATCGGAGCTGGGTTGATAGGAGTTACTACATTCGGTAGCTCTTATGCCCCAAGCGTTGCCGTATTCAATGGGCCTCTTATTACAGCAATCTCCCAAGCATTTCCCGACATGACCATCAACCAATTGAACCGACTTAACGACAGCGCCTACGCTGCAAATACGCTCGTGCCAAAACAATCTTCAAAAGTTGTCGTGGCATTCTTGCCCCAGGCTATAATTATGGACAGCAAGCTCAGGGGTGCGTTTTGGAAAGATCCAACTTCTATTATGGATCAAATAGACTTTCGAAATGTTGAGGCGTTCGTTGATGGCTCTTTCATCATGGAAATTACGGCTCAACCTCCGGTTATTACTAAGGTTCAGATCTCTGATGCTGAAATGGCGAAGTTTGCCGAAGCTAAACCTGAAGTCAAGGGAGAAGTTCGTGGAAGGTTCCTTAGCGGCTCAACCCTTTCTGTTGAGGGAGCATCTGATCTCAGCATCGCTATAGAAGGAACGCCTGAAGATAACGCGATTCAGTTCAAATTGACATCAGAAAAGCCAGTCCCTGAGGGTACAACTGTGCAGTTCACGGCCACAAAAGAAAAGGCCAAAACAACCTTTGCTATGCCTCCTCTGCAATATAAATCCGACCCTCCATCTGTTACAGACATGGACCCGAAGGAACTCACACAGGGCACATCAACCAAAGTCACGATTACGGGCAGCAATTTCGTTCCCAACGATAGCCAGATCATTATTAGTCCAGATCAGCTTGTCGAAGGGTCACTTCCCGTTCAACGAGGACAGCCAGACGTCAAAGGTCCGGACAAGATTGAGGTTACTCTCAAAGTGGCGAAAAAAGCAGTTGTGGGTGAATACAGGTTGAGGGTTATGACGTCTAACGGCGCAAGCGGTGAGGCAACGTTTAAGGTGAAAGCTTCTCAATAATAGGCGACGTGGGGGGATCTACGTGGGTAGATCTCGCCGCGACCTCTATTAGGTCCCTTCATTCTTCCTGAAAGGAGTTGGAAATGGCGAATAGAGACGATGAACCTAATGAATCAGCGAATCCAGAAACTACGGGGAACAGGTCAGCAGAGGCAAATCGAAATATTACGGCACCAACCACCGCTGCTAATCAGCCAGAGCCGCGAGGAATCAGCAGTCGCAGGGGGGGTCGCGGTATCAGTAATCGTGACAATCCGGGTCGCGGTATCAGTAATCGTGACAATCCGGGTCGTGGCGTCAGTAATCGGACGCCATCGCCAGACCCGCCACAAGAGGATGATTCCGAGTAACTAAATGTGTGGCCAAACAGAGCTATTGCCTTGATTTCTATTAAGCGACTGAGGGGTGGGTCAATGTGTTTCCACATTTATTTCCAGTGACAAGCTGGCGTCGAAGAAAATGGCTGGCTAATGCATGGCTTACCCCTCTGATGCTTTTGCCTTTGAACTCTGGCTTGCGCTTTATGAGCGAAGATAAAGAAGAAGTTGTGCCGGCGTTCTTCGCAAGGTAACGGGCGAACATATCCACTTCCGCATTCCGCGTAGCGCGTAGGTCTAAGCGCGCCGCACTCTTTACCACCTCTTTCGTCATCGCTATCGCCAGACGCTCATTTTAGTAATTTGATTCGCTCTTTTTATGCTATTATCGCTGGCAAATCAGAACGAGGTATTTATCTGAGCATAACGGAACTTGGCTTCTCCGTTTCCTCATAAGGCAACTCGGTTGAGAGCAGAGGACATTTATGGCTAATCAAAACCAAGAGGTGATACAGGCTGAGACCAACTCGGCGGCAGGGCCAGACAACGGCAGCGGCGATCAGGGGCCGCTGCCGCTGTACGAAATTCTCGAAGAAGAATACATCCTTCTGCATGGCCCACTGCCAGCGGATTATTACACTAACAACCAAACGCCTGAAGATCGCCTCGCGGCCATCTATGCGCTCATCCATGCTCTCAAAGAAAAGCGCACGGCACTGTGCATCTCCGGCGGCGGCATCCGCAGCGCCACCTTCGCCCTCGGCATCCTGCAAGGGCTGGCACGCTGCGGCCTGCTCGACAAATTTCATTACCTATCGACAGTCTCCGGCGGCGGTTACATCGGCAGTTGGCTCAGCTCCTGGATTCATCGCACTAGCATAAGCAATGTCGTCCCGGCACTCGCGGGCGCGACGGTCAAGGCGACCGAAGTTGAGCCGCAGCCTGTGCGCCATCTGCGCAGCTACAGCAACTATCTCAGCCCCAGGCTCGGCCTGCTCTCGGCAGACACCTGGACGCTGGCTGCGATCTACATTCGCAACCTGTTTCTCAACTGGCTGGTGCTCGTGCCGTTTTTGGCGGCTCTCCTCATGATTCCGCGAATCTATACGGCACTCCTCAGGAGTGTTATCGCGCGCCCTCATCAAACCGATACGTTCCTCCTGGTCGCGGGTGCCATCTTCGGCATTCTCGCGGTGGCTTACATCGGCTTGAACCGCCCGGCGGTTCGCAAGAATCAACAGGGCTGGGGCCAGGCCGCGTACCTGTGGTTTTGCCTGCTGCCCCTGACGCTTGCCGCCATCCTGGTCTCGCTTTATTGGGCCGCTTATTACTCACAAACGGATGAGGTGGTTCCACTCCGCTATTTCATTCTCTTCGGGCTGGCGATCAACGTATTCGGCTATTTGCTATGGGTGGTGTGGGCCATCATGAGACGGGTTACGTCCAAGCGAAGGATTTTTGGTGAGTTGGGTGCCGCCGTCACCACCGGCCTGGTCAGCGGCTGGTTGTTATGGCTGGCTTCGACGGCAAGCTTTTTCTTTACGAAACCGGATGATGACGTTTCACTGCTTACCTACACATGCCTCGCTGTGCCCATGCTGCTCGGCATTTTCCTGCTCTCGGCATTTCTCTATAACGGCCTGATCAGCTTTTGGACGAACGACGATGACCGCGAATGGTGGTCGCGCTCGGACGCATGGATTCTGATCGTCATCGTCGGCTGGGCGGCTTTCAGCGCGCTGGTCATCTTCGGGCCGATATGGCTCAACCAGATATATGTCAGCGGCATCGGCGGACTGTCCGGCTTAATCGCGCTCCTGCTTGGCAAGAGCGCTGACACGGCAGCGAATGAGAAAACCAGCGAAACTAAAAAAGGCTTGACGGCAGTCCTCAAAGAGAACGCCCTGCTGATCGCCGCGCCGCTGTTTTTGATCTGTCTGCTCATCCTGCTTTCCGCAGGGACCAGCTTTCTGTTGTACCATGCCCTGACGAGCAAATTCATGGCGGCTACCATTCTGCCCGCCCCGGCCACCGAGATGGAGGCGCTTGATTATAAGGCGGTGATTGATCATACCTGGATACGGCTCGCCGTCCTCGGTTTCCTGCTCCTGCTCCTCATCAGCGCCGTGGCCGCCTTCTTTATCAACATCAACCGCTATTCGCTTCACGCGATGTACCGCAACCGGCTGATCCGCGCTTATCTAGGCGCGTCAGTGCCGGATGATCAGCGCAAGCCGAACAAGTTTACCGGCTTCGACCCGAATGACAATTTTTCTGTGCATCTACTCGCGCCGCAGGGCAATCAGAAAGCGCGGCTGTTTCATGTATTGAATCTCACACTGAATCTGGTCGCAGGCAAGGAGTTGGCCTGGCAGGAGCGCAAGGCGGAATCGTTCACCGTCAGCCCGCTACATTCGGGCAGTTGCAATCCACAACTCGGCTACCGTTCCTCCGAAAAGTATGGCGGCGTCGAAAAAGAACCGACGGAAAGCGGCATTTCGCTCGGCACGGCAATGGCGATCTCCGGCGCTGCTGCGAGTCCGAACATGGGCTATCACTCTTCGCCTGTCCTGGGGCTGCTCATGACGATGTTCAATGCGCGGCTCGGCTGGTGGCTCGGCAATCCCGGCCCCTCCGGCAAAAGGACATATGACAAGGACGGCCCTTTCTGGGCGCTCCAGCCGCTCATCGCCGAAGTCTTCGGATTGACGGATGACCAGAGCTCTTATGTTTATCTTTCAGACGGCGGCCACTTCGAAAATCTCGGCCTATATGAGATGGTGCTGCGGCGCTCTCACCTCATCGTAGTCTCAGACGCCGGTTGTGATGAGAAGTGCAGCTATGAAGACCTCGGCAATGCGATTCGCAAAATCCGCATTGATATGGGCATCCCCATCGAATTCAACATGCCAATCAATATCTTTTCAAGACTGGCAAGCCAGGCCGGCGGTCAATACTGCGCGCTGGCCTGCATCCGCTATTCCTGTGTCGATGGCCCGCAAGCCAGGGATGGCATACTGGTTTACATCAAGCCTTCATTTTATGGCAATGAACCGCGCGACGTTTACAATTACGCCATTGCCCATCCCGCCTTTCCGCACGAATCAACCGCTGACCAGTTCTTCACCGAGTCGCAATTTGAGAGTTACCGCATGCTCGGCTCGCACATCATGGAGACGGTTTGTGGGCCGGGCAAAAACCCCATTGATTTCGATGAATTTGTCGAACTCGTCGCCAGGCACCTGTGCTCCAGCCCCGATGCAAAACCGCCAACACAAGCCTGCTTGCAGGAGATTGTCGAACGCGCATGCAAGGAATCCGCAGGAGCTTCAGAGGTTAGTCCGCCTTCGCAAGAAAGCGCGTGAGAATCTCTAGGTAGCCGTCATTCGATCACCGCGAGGTTCGCAGCAAATCAAGCTGAATTGAGCGCCCGCAAGCCGTCAGCTTATGCGACCTTGCCTTAGCGGCCCTTGAACTCCGGCTTACGCTTCTCGATAAACGCCCGAACGCCTTCTTCTTTATCCTCGCTCGAAAAGCAGAGGGCGAATAGATCGACTTCCGCGTCCAGGCCGGCGCGCAGGTCTAAACGTGCGGCGCTCTTCACCGCCGCCTTCGCCATTGCCAGCGCCACCGGGCTCATCTCAGCGATCTTGTTCGCCATCTCCATCGTCCTGGCTTCCAACTCTTCGGGCGCGACCACCGTATTCACCAGGCCCAGCCTTTCAGCCTCTTCGGCGCTGATCATGTCGCCGGTCAGGATCAACTCCATCGCCTTGCCTTCGCCGACGAGCCGCGTCATCCGCTGTGTGCCGCCGCCGCCAGGGATGATGCCGAGCTTGATTTCCGGCTGGCCGAGCCTGGCTTTCGATGAAGCAATGCGAATGTCGCAGGCCAGCGCCAGTTCGCAGCCGCCGCCGAGCGCAAAGCCGTTGATCATGGCAATCACCGGCTTCGGAAAATCTTCGACCGCATCAAACGCCCGGCGTCCCTTCATCACGGCGCGCTGTGCCACCGCCGTCATGCCGGCAAATTCGTTGATGTCGGCACCGGCAATGAACGCCTTTTCGCCCGCACCGGTGATCACGACAACGCGCACCTCGTCATCTTTTTCCAGTTGATCGAGCGCCGCCAGTATCTCGTTGCGCGTCGGTATGTTCAGCGCATTCAGCTTGTCTGGCCGGTTGATTGTAAGAATTGCTACACGTCCGCGTTTCTCGATAAGTAGGTTTTCAAATGCCATATTCTCTCCCAAGGGAAATGATGAGTGATGAATGATACATGGTTCTGCGGCCTCTGCCGCCTTCATCGCTCATCATTCATCATTCCATTTGTAGAATCCCTCGCCCGACTTTTTGCCAAGTTTGCCTTCAGCGATTTTGCGCCGCAGGATGTCGGGCGGGCGAAAGACTTCAGAGCCGAGTTTTTCAAAAAGATACTCGGCGATGTTCAAACGAATGTCGAGGCCGACCAAGTCTGTCAAACGCAAAGGCCCCATGGGGTGGTTGTAACCGAGCACCATCGCTTTATCAATGTCTTCGGCGCTCGCCACCTGCTGTTCGAGCATACGCATGGCTTCGAGTCCGAGCGCCACGCCCAGACGGCTGGTCGCAAAACCGGGCACATCTTTCACGATGATGGCCTCTTTACCCATTCGCGCGGCGAGGGCAAGCATGGCATCAAGCGTCGCTGCGGAAGTCTCCGGCGCGACGACGACCTCGATCAGTTTCATCAGGTGAACCGGATTGAAAAAGTGCATGCCGATGATGCGGTCAGCGCGCGCCGTCGCCGAAGCAATGCTGGCAATGCTCAAAGATGAGGTGTTGGTCGCCAGCAGCGCTTCGGGTTTGCAGAATTGATCGAGACGGACGAAAAGTTGGCGTTTCGCTTCGAGCTTTTCGATCACCGCCTCGATGATTAAATCCGCATCGGCGGTGTCTACGAGCCTGGTCGACGTGCGAATCCGCGCAAGCGCCGCGCGACAGGCGTCTTCGGTGAGCTTGCCGCGCTCGACGCCTTTTCGCAAGTTGCCTTCGATGCGCGCCAGGCCTTGCGCCACCAGTTCATCCGTCATGTCTTCGAGCACCACCGTGTAACCGGCCTGCGCCGCGACCTGGGCGATGCCGTGCCCCATCGTCCCTGCGCCGATGACTGCAATGCGTTCGATTGGCAATTGCTTTTTCTCCGTTATGCGATTTGGGTAATTCGTGGCTCACTTGAACTGCGGTGTTCGCTTCTCCAAAAATGCGTTCAAGCCTTCGGCGGAATCATCAAGATCAAAACAAGCCTTCTGCGCAGCGGTTTCATAATCGAGCATTTCATCAAAGGTCGCGTTGAGACTCTTATAAACCGCGCCTTTGATCATGGCATTGATGCGCGGCGAATTCCGCGTGAAGCGTTCAACCATCTCTAGGGTTGCCGCTTCAAGCTCATCGTGCGGCACGACCCGGTTGATTAGACCCAGCCGGTAAGCCTCCTGTGCGTTGATGAGATCGCCGCTCATCATCATCTCGATAGCCGCCGCCGTGCCCGCCAGTCGCGGCAGAAAAAACGTGCCGCCCCAATCGGGGTGCAGGCCCAGGCGAATGAAGGTCTCGCCCAACGTCGCCCGCTCGCTCGCCACACGCAAATCGCAGGCGAGCGCCAGATTGATGCCGCCGCCGGCAGTCGCGCCGTTAATCGAAGCGATGACCGGCTTGGGTAATTCGCGAATCTTGCTGACCACGTCGCGCGCCAGTTGCAAGACGCGAGCAAGCGATTCGCTATCATTGGTATTTCTGACCTGTGACAGAAAGCGCACATCCGCGCCGACGCAAAAGCCATTGCCGGTGCCGGTGATGATGACGGCGCGCACCTCTTCGGTTTCGCATTCGCACAACGCCTCATAGATTTCTTCGCGCATCCTGCCGACAAAAGCGTTGAGCTTTTCGGGCCGGTTGAGTGTAATTTTCCCTACTCGCCCGGCTTTCTCAAAGATGATGTTCTCGAATGCCATTAGTCGCCTTTGAATTGCGGCTTGCGCTTTTCACGAAAGGCGCGGATGCCCTCGCGGTGATCGTTCGACCGGATGAGCACGCTCTGCGCCAGCGCTTCGAGCATGCGCCCCGTGGCAAAATCGCTGGTCACGGCGTGCCACAACAATCGCTTGGCTAATCCCAGGGCCTCTGGGGCGCGCGTCAGCAGATGCTCGGCGAGTTGTCGCGTGTGGTTCATCAACTCGTCGTGCGCCACGACGCGATTCACCAGGCCGATGCGTTCGGCTTCACTGGCCGAAATCATCTCGCCGGTGAAGATCAACTCTTTGGCCTTGCCGTAACCGATCAGCTTGACGAGCCTTGAACAACCGCCTGCGCCGGGAATCAAGCCGATGTTGTTTTCGCGGAAGCCGAACCGGGCTTGATCGGAGGCGATGCGCAGGTCGCACGACAAGGTGATCTGCAAGCCTGCGCCGGTGCATGGCCCATTGATGGCGGCCAGCACCGGCTTTTCGATCAGTTCAAGCTCGTCGAAGAATTGCGTCAGCCGGTGATTCTCAGCGCGAAACCGCGTCGTGTTCCAATCCCGCTCGAAGTATTCAATGTCGCCGCCCGCCGAAAATGCCCGGCCCTCGCCGGTGAAAATGATCACGCCGATCTCTTCGTTCGTCTGAATCTCGTCAAACAATCGCGAGAAATCTTCGCGCATCGCCGTATTGATCGCATTGAGCCGGTCGGGGCGATTAAAGGTGATCGTGGCGATGCGATCTTTTAGCTCAAAGAGAATGGTCTTGTACATGTAAAGAAATGATGAATGGTGAATGATGAATGATGAATCGGCATTTACATCTCGACGATCTGACGCACATCAGATACGAAGCAGGGAACGGTTTCCACATTCATCATTCATCATTCATCACTCATCGTTCATCCTTTCTTGTCACTCGTCACGGCTCTGGGGTTTTGTAGCGACGACTACAGCTTTCGTCTCGCTGTAATAATCGAGCGCCTCGATGCCATGTTCTTTGCCGTAGCCGCTCTGTTTGAAGCCGCCGAACGGCAACTCATCGTAAATGATCTGCGCCGAGTTGATCCACGTGTAGCCCGCTTGAAGGCGTTCCGCCGCTCGCGTGGCGCGCGTCAGATCGTTCGTCCAGATCGATGAGCCGAGGCCGTAAATCGAGTCGTTGGCTTTGGTGATCGCCTCATCAAGACTGCCGACGCGGAAGATCGGCAGCGCCGGGCCGAAGACTTCTTCGGTCGCCATGCGGGCATCCTCAGGCACATCTGCAAGCAAGGTCGGCGCGTAGAAGTGACCGTTGTCGAAGCCTTCGCCGCGCAGGCGGTCGCCGCCCGTCAGCAGTCGCGCGCCGCGATCAACGGCGTCCTGCACCTGCGATTCGATTTCGTCGCGTTGCCCTTCGCTGTGCAAGGGGCCGATCATCGTGCCTTCTGCGAGGCCGTGACCGACGCGCAACTTCTTGACGCGCGCCGTCAGCTTGTCGATAAATTGGTCGGCGATGGAGTCGAACAGATAGAGCCGCTTGATGGCCAGACACGCCTGGCCGCAATTGAAAAATCTGCCAATGGCTGCCGCCTTCGCGGCTTCGTCAAGGTCTGCATCGTCGCAGACGATCATCGGATCAGAGCCGCCAAGCTCAAGCGTCACGCGCTTGATGGTCTGCGCGGCGGCAGCCATCACGCGCCGCCCGACTTCCGTAGAGCCTGTGAAGCCGACTTTGCGGACTTTGGCGTTGGTGACAATCTCGGAGCCGACGACCGAGCCTTGCCCGGTGACGACGTTCATCACGCCTTTTGGAAGACCGGCTTCGAGAAATAGCCCGACGACGCGCAGGTCGGTAAGCGGCGTCGTCTCGGCGGGTTTGATGACCATCGTATTGCCTGCCAGCAAGGCCGGGCCGATCTTGTTGCCCATCAGCGAGACAGGGAAATTCCACGGCACGATTGCGCCGACAACGCCCAGCGGCAGCTTGAGAATCAGGCCATATTTGTTCTCGTCAATCTGCGGGATGTAGCCGCCGCGAATGTTCTTGCCAAGCCCGGCGTAGTATTCAATCGTGTGCGCGAAGCGGCGAATCTCCATGGTCGCTTCGCGCAGCGGCTTGCCCTGCTCTTTTGTAAGTAAAACCGCCAGTTCTTTCTCGTTGGCATGAAAAAGCGTGACTGCGCGGCGCAGCACGTCGGCACGTTTGGCCTGCGTCCACTGGCTCCACACGGCGAACGCCTCGTGAGCGTTGTTAATCGCTTCGCGGGCATCTTCGACGGTGCCGCGCGGCGCGGTGTCGACCGCTTCGCCGGTCGCCGGGTTCATCACTTCAATGTAATCTCCGCTACGCGAGCCTACCCACTCGCCGCCTATCAGCATTTGCGCCATAGCCTCTCCAGAAATGATGAACGATGAATGAGGAGTTGCCGAAGGCGCTTTCTCGATTCATCATTCATCGTTCATCATTTATCTTGTGATCACCACGCCTTTGGGTTCGAGGTAATAATCGAGCGCCTCTGGGCCGTGCTCGCGCCCGAAGCCGCTCGCCTTGACGCCGCCGAACGGCAACTCGTCATAGCCGTAATGCAGCGAATTCACCCAGACGTTGCCGGCCTCTATGCGATCAATCGCCGTCTCGATGTTGTCGAGATTCTTCGTCCAGATCGAAGAGCCCAGCCCATAAATCGATTGATTCGCCTTGGCAATCGCCTCATCGAGACTGCTGACGCGGAAGATCGGCAGCAGCGGCCCGAAGGTCTCTTCCTGTACGGCGCGAGCGTCTTCAGGCACGTCCGAAAGAATCGTCGGCAGGTAGAAATTGCCTTTCTCATACTGCGCGCCTTCGGGCCGCGCGCCGCCCATGAGCACCTTCGCGCCGCGATCAATGGCATCGCGCACCTGCGCTTCGATCTCGTCGCGCTGCGCGGCGGTGTGCAACGGCCCCATGCGAATCTTTGGCTTGTCGGCCCGCGTCATGCCGTCGCCGACTTCATAGCGCGACACTTTGCCGACCAGTCCTTTGACGAATTCATCATAAACTTGATCGAAGACGAACAACCGCTTCACCGCCAGGCACGCCTGTCCCGCATTCCAGAAACGACCGACCATCGCGCCGGTGATGGCTTTCTGAATGTCTGCGTCGTCGCAGACGATCATCGGATCAGAGCCGCCGAGTTCGAGGGTGACGCGTTTGAAATCGCCGCATGCCACCGCCGCAACGTGTTTGCCGGTCGCCGATTCGCCGGTGAACGCGATGCGCCGAACTTTCGGATTGACCAGCAACTCTTCGCCGACGACGCTGCCCGGCCCGGTGATGACGTTGAGCACTCCCTTAGGGATGCCCGCCTGATTCATCAACTCGATAATGCGAATCGTCACGAGCGGCGTCGTCGAGGCGGGCTTGACGACAACCGTGTTGCCCGCCGCCAACGCCGGGCCGACCTTCGTGCCCATCAACGTGATCGGAAAATTCCACGGCACAATCGCGCCGCAAACGCCGAGCGGCTTGCGAATCACCATGCCGTAAGCATTCTTTGCCGGCAGCGGTACATAGGCACCGCGCACTTTCGACGCCAGTCCCGCATAGAACTCAATCCCATGATGAAAATGTTCCATCTCGCCGCCGGCTTCCATCAACGGTTTTCCCTGCTCTTTCGTCAACAACTCGGCAAGGCTTTTGCGCTCGGCGTCAACCAACTCGGCGGCCTTGAATAAAAGCTTGGCGCGCTCTTCGGCGGTGGTGTGCGACCACGCATCGAAGGCCGCTTCAGCCGCGTCAATGGCGCGGCGCGCATCTTCGGCGTTGCCTTTCGGCACCGTGTCAACGACTTCTCCGTTAGCCGGGTTACGCACTTCATAAACTTCGCCGGTCAGCGAATCCACTGACTCTCCTGCGATAAACATCTTTGCCATTAATAATTCCTCCTGATCGGGGGCCGGGTGTCGAGGGCCAGGAATCGGAGAACCGCATTTCAGATTCGAAGCTTGATCTCAGCGATCTGAAAAGTCGGCCCCCGGCCCCTGGCCACTGGCCCCTGTTATCTGCCTTTAAACTGTGCCTGACGTTTCTTCGTGTAGGCGTCGAGACCTTCCTCTGCGTCCTCGCTCTCAAAGAGTTGCTGCAACAACTCGCGTTCGAGGGCGAGGGCTTCGGCGAGCGGCAACTCGTAGCCGGTCTGCACCGCACGCTTGATGAGACCGACGGCCTTGCTGGCTTTCGCCGGGGCAACGAATTGCCGCGCGTATTCCATCACTTCGTCGTTGAAATTCTCTTCATCGAAGACCCGGTTGACGAGTCCCGCCTGCTGCGCTTCGTCAACGCTGAGCAGTTGGCCTGTGGCGAGGAGTTCCAGGGCGCGGCCCTTGCCGATGATGCGCGGCAAGCGCTGCGTGCCGCCCATGCCGGGCAGCAAACCGAGATTGATCTCCGGCAGGCCCAATTTGGCAGTGCTCTGTTTCGCCAGGCGCAGGTCGCAAGCCAGGGCGATCTCCAATCCGCCGCCGGTCGCGTGGCCGTTGATGGCGGCAATCGTCAGCTTTTGCGTGTTCTCCAATCGCATGAGTGTCTCATTGCCATGCAGGCTGAAGAAGTAGCGGAACTGCGGCGTCGCCGACAGCAGCATCTTGATGTTGGCACCGGCGCAAAAGAATTTATCGCCAGCGCCGCGAATGACGATGACGTGCGCTTCTTCGTCAAGCCGCGCTTCGAGAATCGCGTCGTCAAAGTCACGCATCATCTCGTGTGTATAAGTGTTCGCCGGCGGGTCGTTCAATTCGATGACGGCAATGCCGTCTTCAACCGCATAATTGACCAACCGGTTCTCCATCGCTTCTCTGGTCATAAAGTCGTCTCCATATGAAGGCAGGCCACAGAGTCACAGAGACACAGAGTAAAAGCCTTCATAAGAAAGCTCTGTGACTCTGTGACTCTGTGGCTAATCCGCTTACAGTTCTTCATTGCTGCCAGATGGAAACCGTGCGATCGAGGTGCGATTCGCGCCCGGTTTCGAGTTGCTTATTCTGAATGCTCTTGTCTCCCAAAAACCCCGACAGAAACAATCGCGTGATGTTCTGCGACAGGCCGGTCACGTCGCCGTCCTTGCGCGGGCTGTACCAGTTGTAAATCCAGTTCATCATGCCGAAGAGCGAAAACGTCGCTACGCGAATATTGATATCCTTGATGCCATAGACGCGGGCGATCTCTTCGAGCAATTTCATGACCAGATCAACATACTGTCGCTTCTTGTTGTTGACCTTCTTGAACAGGTCGCCGCTGATGGCGTTGGCTTCGTGCGACAGGACCTTCATCTCGTTCATATTCTGCACGAAATAGTTGAGATGATTTTCGATCAACAGCTTCAAGCGATGCACCGGGTCGCTGACCCCTTCGAGCAGCCGTCGGCAATCATCGATCACCGTGCTGAAGCAGTAGTCCTGAATGAGAAAGAGCAGTTCTTCTTTACTCTTGAAATAATAGTATAGCCCGGAAAGGCTCATCTTCGTAGCGCGCGCGATGTCGCGGATGGAGGTTGAGTGGTAGCCTTTTTCGGCAAAGATGGCCGCCGCCGTTTTCAACACGAAGACGAGCCGTTGATCGTACTTGGACTGCGCTTCAGCAGGCATAGATTATGGCTTCGCAAACCGATTCGAACGAACGTTCGATGTTATAGGCGCGAGCCAGGGTTCGTCAAGTTGCGGCGGTGGGCATTGATGTGGGATTTGCTCAGAGCGAAGCGGAAAGCGGCTGAGCGGCTGGCGTAATTAACCGAGCAGGTCAGCGACTTTGAAGTTGAGTCCGGCAATCGTCGGTGACAGTAGCGTCTTGCCGCGCTTCAGCCGCTGGACTTTCTGAAATTTGCCGTTTGCCGGCTGGCTGTGAACTTCGATGATCTCTTTGGGCAAAACCATCAGCCAGGCTTCAGGGATGCCGGCGCGCGCATAGAGCGGCAACTTGACGCGGCGATCATACGCCACCGTCGTATCGGCGACTTCGATGATCAGCAACACATCGGCAGGCGTCGGGTGCGAGTTGGAATAATAATCAGCGCGCGGTTTGAGCAGAGCGATGTCCGGTTGCGGCTCTGAAAAATCATTTAGGCGAACCGGATTATGCACACTGACTATTCCACTCAGATCGGTTTGACGATGAAGTAGATTGTTCAGCCGCATCACACAACTGGCGTGGCGGCTGCCAGGCGGGCTTATTTCAATTACCTCGCCTTCGATCAATTCGACGCGGGAATTTTCGGGGAAGACGCCGGCATCGGCCATCCGGTAATAATCATCGACGCTGAAATAATGCTTTTGAATTTGTACCGACATATTCATTCACCCGGCGACCGTCACGCTAATCTTCATGCGTTTAACTTTCCCAGATCATACCATAACCCGCTTTCACGGCATCAACGATCACACCATGGTTGAGGCGCGAAACCTTCTCAGGCGCAGACTGTTGGTCACAACCGAGACGCTCGACAGCGACATCGCCGCGCTGGCGATGATCGGCGACAGCAGCCACCCCGTTAGCGGATAGAGCAGGCCCGCCGCAATTGGAATGCCGATTACATTGTAGATGAACGCCCAGAAGAGATTCTCTTTGATCACGCGAACCGTGGCGCGCGACAGTTTGATCGCTGTCACCACGCCGCGCAGGTCGCCGCTGATCAAGGTCACATCCGATGCCTCAATCGCTATGTCTGTGCCGGTGCCAATCGCAATGCCGACATCGGCCTGCGCCAAGGCAGGGGCGTCATTGATGCCATCGCCGACCATGCCGACGATCTTCTTCTCGCTTTGCAGCCGCTTGATCTCGTCGGCTTTCTCAGCGGGCAAGACTTCGGCGAGCACGCGCCGGATGCCGACTTCGCAGGCGACGGCTTCGGCGGTGGCGCGGCTGTCGCCGGTAATCATCACCACTTCGATGCCCATCTCCTGCAAGGCGCTGATTGCCGCAGGCGATTCCGCTTTGAGTTGATCGGCAACCGCCAGCACGCCGGCAAGCCGGCCATCAATCGCCGCAAACATCGGCGTCTTGCCTTGAGCCGCAAACCCTGCGGCGCGATCAACAAAACCATCAAGCGAGACGCTATGCTCGCGCATGATTCTGGCGTTGCCGATGAGCACTTGATAATCCTCAACCCGCGCTTCGATGCCGTGACCGGCGACGCTGTTGAAGGCGCGCGCCTCCGTGGGGTCGATTCGACGCTCGGTTGCACCGCGCACGATGGCTTCGGCTATTGGATGTTCGCTTACATTTTCAGCGCTCGCGACGATGCGCAATAGCACTTGCTCATCAAACCCATTTGCCGCAATCACATCGGTCAACTCCGGCTTGCCTTTCGTGATCGTGCCGGTCTTGTCGAGCACGATGGTTTGCAGACGATGTGCGATTTCCAGGCTCTCGCCGCCTTTGATGAGAATGCCGCTTTCCGCACCTCTTCCAGTCCCAACCATGATTGCTGTCGGGGTTGCCAATCCGAGGGCGCACGGACAGGCGATGATCAGCACAGAGACGAACGACTGCAAGGCCATCGGCAAGCGCACACCGACGGGCATCACGGCGAACCAGACGATGAACGTCGCTATGGCTACGGCGATGACCACCGGCGTAAAGACGCCGCTAATGCGGTCGGCCAGACGCGCGATGGGCGCTTTCGTGCCTTGTGCTTCCTGCACTATGCGGACGATCTGTTGCAGGACTGTATCTTTTCCTACTTTCGTCGCTTTGAACTTAAAAGCGCCGGTTTTATTGATCGTCGCGCCGAAGACCGTATCGCCCAGGCCCTTGTCAACCGGCAGGCTTTCGCCGGTCAACATGGATTCGTCAACCGCAGACGCGCCTTCAAGGACGACCCCATCAACCGGAATCTTTTCGCCGGGCCGCACGATGATCGTATCGCCCATCATCACCTCGTCGATGGCTATGTCCTGGGCGCGGCCTTCGCGGATGACACGCGCGGTCTTCGCCTGCAAACCGGCGAGTTTGCGAATGGCGTCGCTGGTCTTTCCTGTGGCGCGCGATTCGAGTATACGACCGAGCAGGATCAAGGCGATGATAACGCCTGCCGCTTCAAAGTAAACCGGCGGCCTGGACATTCCCGCCATTCCCGGATGGCCTGAAACAAAGAATCCCGGCGCGAGGGTCGCCGCCAGCGAATAGAGATACGCCGCGCCCGTGCCGACGGCGATCAACGTGTTCATGTCGGCGAACCCTTGACGCAGTGCCACCCACGCGCCGCGATAGAATTGCCAGCCGGAATAGAAGACCACCGGCGTCGTCAGGGCGAGTTGCAGCCATTCCGCGCCGGCAAAGTTAAGCGCGGCAATCCGTCCATGCGACATCGCCATCATCAACACAGGCAGTGACAACAAGATCGCCACTAAGAATTTGCGCCGCAGGTCAAGGTATTCTTCCAGGCGCGCGGCTGACTCGACATCTGCTGAAATCACGGACTCAGATTCCGCAGGCGGGGCGGCTCGATAGCCCGCGTCTTTGACGGCTTCTACCAGATGCTGCACATCGGTCGCCGCCGGATCGTATTCGATGGTGGCGCGCGATGTAGCAAAATTCACATTGGCGCGGCGCACGCCTGCGGTCGCTGAAAGGCTCTGCTCGATGTGATGCGCGCAGGCGGCGCAACTCATGCCGGTAATCGACAGGGCAGCCTGTTCAAGCGCCGAGGACGAGGCAGGGCGTTCGGCTTGCGGTTTTAACGGCGTTAGCACAAGCGGCGGTGGCGACTTTTGTATGCGCTTCATCTTCAGGCCGCCGAGTTGAACGACCGGCGCAGGCATACGATCAGGTGGCCGCTCGGCGTCCAGAAATGGCTGCGGGTCGGCATCAAATCGTTGTTTGCACAACGGCGCGCAGAAGTAGTATGTCTTACCTTTGTAAACCGAATAGGCGGCGGCGCTGTCAGGCGCAACCGTCATGCCGCACACCGGATCAAGTCGTTGGTCGTTCATCGCTTGCCTCGCTTCAGCACACGTTTTTCCGGCAGCGCGTGCTTGATCGTTGTACTTTCGATTAAGCCGCAAACGTGGCCTTCAAGGTCGCCCGTCTTCTCCCACTCTTCCAGAGCCGCCGCCAGTTCTTTGCGATAACGGCGCATCTGCCGTATGCGCTCATCGATCTCCTGCAAGCGGACGCGCACGATGTCGCGGACTTCGCCGCACGGGCTCTGCCCGGCGTGCTTGTGCGAGATGATGCGGGCGATCTCGGCGAGCGAGAATCCCAGGACTTGCGCGCGCTTGATGAACTCCAGCCGCTCCAACACCTCTGTGTCGTAGAGGCGATAGCCGCTCTCGGTGCGCGCCGGGCGTCCGAGCAGTCCCTGCTTTTCATAAAAGCGCAGCGCTTCGATGCCAATGCCGCTCAAGCGCGAGACTTCGCCGATCTTGAACGCTGACGCGCGCGCCGCTGGTTTTGCGCCGCTGGTTTTGGTGGTCGCTTTCATCTTTTCAATCTCCCATTCACATTATAAACCCTGTAGCCGAGTGTAGAGTCAAGAGTGTAAATTGACAAGCCATTATGCAGGGGCGAGCGGCCTGCGGGTCGCACTTGAGTGGGCCGATTGTAGAGCAGATCAACGCGGCTCGCGCGTTGCTGCCGCAGACTGCTAGGATACAGGCGTATGACGAAAGACGTAATCATTGTGGGCGGCGGGGTGATTGGTTGTACGATTGCGCTGCGGCTGGCCCACGCCGGATTGAAGGTCGCCATCATCGAGCGCGGGCGCATCGGCTGCGAAGCGTCGCGCGCCGCCGCCGGCATGCTGTCGCCACAGGCCGAGTCGGCGGAACCCGGCCCGTTTCTCGATCTCTGCCTGCGCAGCCGCGCGATGTACCGCGAATTCGCCGAGTTGCTTAAAGAGATGTCGGGCATCGATATCGAATACCGCGATGAAGGGACGCTCTGCGTCGGGCTCGCGGGCGAAGACCCGAAGCGGATTGCGCGCTGGGCGTCGTGGCAAAAGACGGCGGCCCTGCCGCTTGAAGAACTAACCGCAAGCGACATCGCCGCGCTTGAGCCGGCAATCACGCAATTGGCTACCAGAGCCGTTTTCGTTCCCGGCGATCATCAAGTTGAAAATCGCCGGCTTATGGATGCCCTCGACGCGGCGATTCGCCAGGCGGGCGTCGAAGTCATCGAAGGCGCGGAAGTCGCGGCGCTCATCATCGACGGCGGCAAAGCGGTCGGCATTATCTGCAACGATGCAAGGATGCACGCCGGCGCGGTCGTTGTCGCGGCAGGAAGCTGGTCGAGCCGCCTGCTTCAGCCTACGGGCTTGCGCCTACGGGTTATGCCTGCGCGCGGCCAGATGCTCGCCGTGCGCGGCGCGGCAACGCCTCTCAGTCACGTCCTGCATTCAAGCCGCGTTTATATCGTGCCGCGCCGTGACGGACGCCTCGTCATCGGCGCGACGGTCGAATATGTCGGCTTCGACAAAGCCGTTACAGCCGGGGGCATTCGCGGCTTGCTGGATGCCGCAATCGAGATGGTGCCGTCGCTTGCAGATAGTGAGATCGTCGAGATCTGGGCCGGTTTCAGGCCCGACACCGAAGATCATCTGCCGGTCATCGGGCCGTGTGAAATTGTCAACCTCTATCTGGCCACAGGCCATTTCCGCAACGGCATCCTGCTTGCGCCGGTCACCGCTGAACTGCTGGCGCAATGTGTAATTCAGCAGACAATTCCTGATCAACTGCGACCGTTTCACATAAATAGGTTTGACGAAATAGCAATCGCTGGTAGCATACAGGGTGCAATCTCCAGCCCCTTATAACCAGTTGCCATATTTTTACTTGAAGAGGTCTGCTGTCGTTCGTGAGCACTGCGGTCGAATCAATCGAAAACCTGCAAAACGCCGGCGAAACCGTGAAGTCTTTTCGCGCAGGCGTTGTCATTGTGAGCTATAACGCCAGGGAAAAGCTCATGGTTTGCCTGGAATCGCTCAGCCGCGCGCTGCCTGCGGATTGCGATTTAGTGGTCGTTGATAACGCTTCCGTGGAAGGCAACGCCGACGCCATTGCCGAACGCTTTCCCGATGTGAAACTCATCCGCTCGCCAGTCAATCTCGGCTTTGCGGGCGGTTGCAATCTCGGCGCGCGGCATACACGCAGCCGGGCGCTGGTCTTTTTGAATCCAGACACGCTGGTTGAACCGGGCTGGCTCGACGCCCTGGTGTCACCATTGGATAAAGATGATCGCACGGGATTGACGACGGCGCGGATTCTCTTGATGAGCGATCCGCAGCGGTTGAATGTTTGCGGCTGCAATGTTCATCTCTCAGGGTTGACCCTCTGTCGCGGCGCGGGCCGAGAGCGCGATACTTACTTGCAGCGCGAGCCGGTCGCAGCGATTTCCGGCGCGGCGTTTGCGATTCGCGGCGCGCTGTTTGAACGGCTCGGCGGTTTCGACGAAGCCATGTTTTTGTATCTCGAAGATACCGATTTAGCCTGGCGCGCGAGGCTGAGCGGCTGGCAGACGGTTTATACGCCGGACAGCATTGTGCTGCATGATTATGAACTGCGCATGGCACCGCTGAAGATTTTCTGGGAAGAGCGCAATCGTTATCTGATGTTGATCAAAAGCCTGCGCTGGCCGACTTTGTTGCTGCTGTCGCCGGCTTATCTGCTGGCAGAGATCATCACCTGGACTTATGTGCTTCTCAAGAGCCGTTCGCATGCCAGCAACAAGCTGCGCGCTTATGGCTGGATGCTGGTGAACTGGCGCTTGATTCTGCGCAAGCGCCGCCAGACGCAAGCCCTGCGCGAAGTCGGCGACCGCGAAATGATCAAGAGCACAGGGTTCAAGATTGACTTCGGGCAGGCCGCGCCGGGACTGATCGGCAGCGTGGCGCGGGCCATCTTCGATCCACTGTTTTATGTAATGCGCGCTATATTGCTGACCGTGGTCTGGTGGTAACGGGTGATCAATGAAGGGATCGAGTTGTTAAGCGACATGAAATGTCTGGTCATCATTCCAGCCTATAACGAAGCTGAGAACATCGGCTCGGTGATTGCTGAAATTCGCGGCCTGCATGCGGCGATTGATATTGTCGTCGTCGATGACGGCTCGGCAGACGCGACCGCCCGGCTTGCCGAACGCGCCGGCGTCAAGGTGTTGCGCTTGCCGTTCAATCTCGGCTACGGCGCGGCGGTGCAGACCGGCTTGCTCTACAGCGTTGAAAACGGCTATGAGGTTTGCGTGTTGATCGACGGCGACGGCCAGCACGATCCGCAGTACATTCCGCAACTGCTGGCGACGGTCGAGGCTGGCGACGCCGATCTGGCGCTCGGCTCGCGCTTCCTCGGCAAAGCCGATTACGCGATTCCGCTTGGCCGCCGGCTGGGCATCTCGCTGTTTCGCAAACTGGCCTCGTGGTTCACCAGGCAGCAGATTACCGATCCGACGAGCGGCTTTCAGGCGATTCACCGCCGCTTGATGCGGTTTTTTGTCAACGATAATTACCCGCATGATTATCCCGACGCCGATACCTTGATTCGCCTCTATTTCGCAGGCTTTCGCATCAAGGAAGTGCCGGTAACCATCCGCCCGCGATTGCGCGGCCAATCCATGCACAGCGGCGCGACGACGCTCTATTACATTTACAAAATGCTCTTTTCGATCTTCATCGCCTTGACGCAGAAACGCATGCTTCGACAAGGAGAACATCATGCCGTTAGCCACCAAGATCATGATAGCCATTGCGAGCCTGCTTGTGCTGCTGACGATCATCCAGTTAGTACGACGCAAACAGCTCGATGAAAAATATGCTTTTATCTGGGTGATTGCCGGAATCTTTATGCTGTTTGCGCCGCTCTCTATGCGGACGATTGATGCGATAAGCATCGCCCTTGGCTTTCATAATCCCGGCTTCATTCTGCTGCTGGGATTCTTTGCCGTGTGCCTGATCAACCTGCAATTTTCGGTTGCCCTGTCGCGGTTGAACAAACACAATAAACAACTCGCGCAACGACTGGCGCTCGTCGAGCTACGCTTGCGGCAGGGCGCGACAGCGAGTCGCAACCAACCCGAAGAATCAGTGCCCTGAATGGACATTCGACATGCTCTCGAATGAACCAATCATTTCGTTTCTAGATCCGTTTGCAATTGAGTGTAAGGTAAGCGCAATGATTCACCGCAGAGACGCCGCAGGACACAGAGGTAGCGCAGAGCGTGGCGCATCTAGATTATCTCTGCGCTTCCTCTGAGTTCTCTGCGTCTCTGCGGTGAATCCTCACAACCCCGTACATTCAATTGAAAACCGCTCTAATTTCGTCATGGCTCATAAGCAATCGAAGACAGCCTATACAACTGCCGACAAGGGTTACGCGGCGCGACTGGTCACCAAGGAAGCGATCTGGTGGAAACGCTTGCTCGACGTGCAAGCGCCATATCGCTGGAACCTGCGACGATTGCAGCCGGGCTTCACGCTCGACATCGGCTGCGGCATTGGCAGAAACCTGCTGCACCTGGCGGGCAACGGCGTCGGCGTAGATCATAACCCGCATTCGGTTGAGATCGCGCGCGCGCGCGGCCTGCGAGCCTTCACCCTCGACGAGTTTCAAGCCTCGCCGTTCAACGCGCCCGCGTGCTTCGATTCATTGTTGCTGTCGCACGTCGTCGAGCACATGAGCGAGGACAAAGCGATTGCCTTGCTCGAAGCCTATCTCCATACGCTCGCGCCACAAGGGAAGATTATCATCATCACGCCACAGGAACTCGGCTACCGCTCAGACTCGACGCATGTTCAATTCGTGGATTTTGCGGCGCTCAACCGCATCGCCGGCGCGGTGAAGATTAAGCCTATAAGACAGTTCTCTTTCCCGTTTCCGAGGTCTTTGGGTCGCTTCTTTAAATACAACGAATTCGTCCACGTCAGCTTGAAGACAGATTGATTTGCCTGCTGAATCGACTCGCCCGGTCGCTCAAGACGCGAAGTCAGGATAGTTATGAACGAGAAGACAAACTACGAAGCACTGTGGAGCCAGGCGTGGACTGAATTGCAGCGCGTCGGCCCGCTGACGCATTCAAACCATCGGCTGATCATCAAACAGATACAGCCTTATCTGGATGCGGGGAGACGCCTTCTCGATGTCGGTTGCGGCAACGGCGCGCTGCTGGCAAAGATCGCGCAGCAGTTTCCGGCTGTCCACCTACAGGGCATCGAAGGCTCTGCCGAGGCCGTGGCGCGGGCTCCCCAAATTCTTCAAGGCAAGATCATCAGGCAAGATTTGAGCAACGGCTTCTCGCTCGACGGCGAGCAATTCGACATCATCGTTTGTTCGGAGGTTCTCGAACATATCGCGGATTATCATCCGACGCTGGCGAGCATCGCCGCGCACACGCGACCGGGCGGCCACGTCTTGATCACCGTGCCACACGCGATGCGCTACTGGTCAAAGGCAGACGAATTTGCCGGACATTACCGCCGCTTCGAGTTCAATCAACTGCGCGAAGAGATGCAAGAGTGCGGCCTTGAGCCGCTTCACTATTTCACCTGGGGCTTCCCGGTTGCGTACCTGTATTATCGCCTCGTCAGCCGCATCGAGCCGAGTCAGTTGATGCGCGCCGGCAGTTCGCGACTGAAAGAGTTCGCCGCCAAAACGCTCTATCACGCAATGAAGATCGATGATCTCTTCACCGGCAAACACTGGCACCAACAGATCGCCCTGGCGCGCAAGCAAAGAGCGGCTGGTTCACAGATCTGAATGCTGATGGGCAAACGGCTGAATACTCGTACCTTACTCATACCTTATCTGCATACGCTTGAAATGCAAGGCAAGGTAGTTCTCATCACACCACAAAAACCGCTGCAACGCTCAGAGTGTGTTTTGAAATGGCGGACTGCAACCCGCGAAGCGGGTGTCAGCATAAAGCCCAGTGCCTCAGCACTGGGAATCAAGGTGAAGGGTTCCCCTTAAGCCCGCCTAGCGGGCGACAAATTCTCTAATGCCGGCGCGCTACTGCCGCCCGTTTCACGGGCTAGGGCCATCGGTCTGCGGCGATCACCCAGCGCTCACGCACTGGGCTTTATGCTGTCGCCTGCTACGCAGGCTGCTGCCGCAGCCGTAATGCATTCGCAAACACGCTCTCAGAGCCGACGCCTGGTTGGTTCATGGGCTTGCGACACTGAACAGGATCACTTGCGCGGCGAAGTGAGAACCTGTAAAACATTTCTACTTTGGCTGGCTGCGTCTTCGAATATGAATCATGGGGAAGGTGCATCTGAAGATTAATCTGTTTGCGTCATCATTATGTTAAGCCGTTTTCTGCCGGTTATCCGCATCCCGTATCACTTCATCACGCGCTTGAGCGTGCGCGGCAAGCTGCTTGGCGCGCTATGGTTGTTGTTTGCCGTGCTGGTTCTGAGCGGGATTCACGGCTCTTCGACGGGAGTCAGCGCCGGCTGGTGGAGGCCGGAAAAACCCTATACCGGCTATCTGTTCAATCCTCCGCAATCGCTCGCGCAGGAAGCGTCGCCGACCGCTACAGAGAACTTTCATACTGCCTTTATGGCGAATGCTCGATGGGTCAGATGGGACGAGGCGGTGATCGCCACCCCCTGGGCCTTGAGCCAGTTTGCGCATCAGCCGAAATTCCCCGTCATCAATACAAACATCGGCAATGGGCAGAACATGCTGATCAGTCAGCACAACCCTGTCTGGCATATCGCGACGCTGGCGCGGCCAGCCACCTGGGGCTATTTTCTGCTCGGCAGGCAGCGCGGCCTCAGTTGGTACTGGTGGTTTCAACCCTTCGCCTGCTTTACAGCGCTTTATTTATTACTCGAAGTTATCCTGCGCGGCGAGCCCTGGCTGGCAGCTTTCGGCGCATTCTGGTTTTGCGGCTCGGCGTTTGTTGTTTGCTGGTCACAGTGGCCCGCCAATGTGACGTTTTTTATTGCCCTGGGCTGCCTCTCGGCTTATCACCTGTTCGCTTCCGACAGCCGCAAAGTGCGCTGGCTTTGCGGCATCCTTCTCGGATTGAGCCTGCCGGGATTCATGATGTACATGTACCCGCCGTCGCAGGTTCCGCTGGCTTACCTGTTCTTGTTGATCTTTGCGGGACTGTTCATTCGCGATAAACTCTACCGTTCGTTTCAGTCGGCTTGGAAACATCGCGTGCTTTGCCTGGGGATTGCGGCGGTCGTCGCCGGCGGGCTGGTTGCCGCTTTCTTGATTACCTGCTGGCCCGATTTGCAAGCCATGTCGAATACCGTCTATCCGGGCAGGCGCATCTCTGTGGGCGGCGACCAATCTCTCGGATTAATGTTCAGAGGCATGTACAACTTCGTGACGATTTATAACCCGCCCTCAGCTTTGCGTAACGGCACGGAAGCGGCATCGTTTTACCTGCTCTTCCCTGCCGTGTTGGTCGCGGCGGCGTTTTCAAGACGGCTGCAAAAAAATCTTGGGCCCCTCGGCTGGCTAATCATTCTGTTTCTCCTGGGGCTCCTCTTTTTCGTCTTTGTCGGCGTGCCGGAGTCAGTCGCCAAGCTGACCTTATTGAGTTACATGCCGGCGCGGCGTTCCGACATCGCCACCGGGCTCGCCTCAATCATGCTGTGCGTCTATGTTCTGGCCATACAGAAACAATTGAAGCCCGCCGAGCCGGCGGCCAAACGCGAGATCTTGCCCTGGGTCGTCGGCGCGCTCGTGGCGGTTTTTTTCATCATCCACGGATTGCGTTTGCTGAAGGCGACGCAAGAGTTTCCGACGGCTAATCTGATGTTGCTGGTGGCGCTCGGCGCTGGCCTGCTGTCGTTTTACTTGATCAAAGGCAACGCGCCAATCTTCTGTACGCTGATGAGTCTTTGTATCATTGCGACGACCGCCCTGTTCAATCCGCTGGCAACCAACCTCGACAACCTGTATGACTCGGAACTGGGGCGCGAGATCGCTCGCTACAGCCGTTTATCGCCTGAGCGCCCGCTGTGGATTTGCTATGGCAGCATACAGCCCGGCCAGTTCGTCAGCCTCGCCGGCGGCAGATCGTTTGCGGGTGTGCAATGGCCGCCGCAACTCGCCTTCTGGCGGCAGCTTGATCCGCTCGGCATCTACGAGAAGAACTATAATAACTACAATGAAGTTGGGGTGGATTATCTGGCAGATGACAGTCACGTCGTGTTCACCAACCCGCAGGATGGCGAGTTGCGCGTGCAGGTTTCGCCGACCAACCCGGCATTGAAGACGGTCGGCGTCCGCTATGTCGTGTTGCTGGGCGAGGCGCAAACCGTGGTCGACAGCAGCAAGCTGCGCCTGCTGTACAAATCATCCGGCGATTACTTCACGATCTACGAGATTCCCTGAGCCATGCGATAGAGGCCGGACGCGCCTTGCAGCGAAACGGTTGAAATTACCCGGCAAAGCGGATTGCGATGAAGACCCTGAAACCCATGATTGAACAGACGACGCCGCGCCAAACGGCATACGCGGATGTGGCGGTCTTAATTCCTTGCTTGAATGAAGAGGTGACCATCGGCAAGGTGGTCAGCGATTTTCGCCAGGCGCTTGCAGGCGCGCAAGTCCTGGTCTTCGACAATAACTCGACGGATGAGACCGCCAGCATTGCCCAACGCCACGGCGCGACGGTGGTTGCCGCGCCGCGACCCGGCAAAGGCAACGTCGTCAAACAGATGTTCGATCAGGTTGATGCGGAGATTTATGTGATGGTCGACGGCGACGACACCTATCCCGCCGCCGCCGCCCGTGAGATGATTGCCGAGTTCCGCAAAGGCGGCATCGATATGCTGATCGGCGTCCGCCAGGCGACGGCTGAAGAACTGGCGTATCGCCGCTTTCACCGCTTCGGCAATCGCCTGGTCGCCGGGCTGATTTCAAGGCTGTTTTCGATTCGCGTGACCGATGTGATGTCCGGCTACCGTGTCTTCTCCAAGGAGTTTGTCAAAAGCGTGCCGTTGCGCTCCGCAGGCTTCGAGATCGAGACCGAGATGACCTTGCAAGCGGCGGCCAAAGATTTCGTGGTCAAGGAACTGCCGGTTCATTATGGCCATCGCCCTGAAGGCAGCTTTTCCAAGTTGAATACCTACTCGGATGGTTTCCTGGTGTTGAAGATCATCTTCATCATCTTCAAAGACTATAAGCCGCTGGTCTTTTTCATGAGCTTGAGCGCCGTGCTGCTGCTGATCACGGTAGTCGCGGGAATCCGATCCATACAAGACTATCTTGAGATGGGGCAGGTTTATCATTTGCCATCGGCAGTGCTGGCGACCGGCACAGGCATTCTAGCGGCCCTGAGTTTTTCGATAGGACTCATCCTCGATACGCTATCGAAGTATCATAATGAAAACTTCCAGTTGCTGCGCCGCCTGGTCAAGAAATAATCGATGAAGATTCTGTTCATCAGTCATTCCTCGCCGTTGAAGGAAGGCGGCGCTGAAACTCGCACACGCGAAGTCGCCTTGCGGCTGGCGCGCGCCGGCCATCAGGTAACGATTCTCTGCGGCCAAACGAATGTAAGCGACCCGCCGCAGAGCGAAGTCAACGGCGTGCAGATCGTCACACGAAAAACCCTGCCCGACTTTCTGCTGAAGCGTTATCCGTATCCGCACTACTTTTCGCTGGCGGCGGCGAATCTCTTCTTGATGTTTTACGTGCCGGCTTTTCTCAGGCAAGAGCGGTTTGATGTCGTCCGCGAAGATGTCGCGCCGTTTCCGCCAACCTTTCTACTGTCGCTGGTCAAGCTGCCGGTAGCCCGGCGCATCGCCATCACCCACATGCTGTCGGGCGATTTGCAGGGTTGGATCAAATATTATGGCGCGGTCTTCGGCTTCGCAGGCTTTCTGATGAATCGCTTGTTGCGATCAGGGCGGTTGAAATATGACCGGATCATTTGCGCCGCCCGCTGGTTCGCTGATGAAATGAAGAAGCACCCGGCCATCGCTGGCAAAGTCCGCTTCGTTCCCAATGGCGTCAACCTCGAAGAATTCACACCCGACCGCCATCGGCAAAATGACAATGGCGAGATACGCCTCTTGAGCATCGGGCGGCTGGCGGAGACCAAAGGCCATCGCTATGCCATCGAAGCCCTGGCTCATCTCAAATCGGAATATCCACACCTCAGGCTGGTCATCGTCGGCAATGGCGCGTTAAGAATGCCGCTCATCAATCGCGCCGCCGAACTCGGCCTCGCCGACCGGGTCGAGATACGTCCGCCGGTGGCCCATCGGGATATGCCTGAGTTGTACAGCGCTCACGATTTCTTCGTGATGCCGTCAATCTGGGAAGGGCTGCCGGTATCGCTGATCGAAGCCATGGCCAGCAAGCTGCCGGTGATCGCCTCTGACATTCCGGCCATCACCGGCGTTCTCGATAGGCAATCGGCCACCTTCGTTGAAAAAGAGAATGCCAGAGATCTGGCCGACAAACTGAGATGGGCTTTCGAGCACCGCAAGGTCGTTCAAGGCTACGCCGACGCGGCCTATGAAATTGCCAGGCAGTATGATTGGGCGGTGACCGCCCGCATGGAGATTGAGGATGCAGATGATCGCTAACCAACCCGTGAGCGGAAACAGGGGCGCATAGATGGCCAAGGGCAAGAAGTTAAACTGGCTTGAGAAGCTCGCCTACAGGCTGCTAAGTCTGACCGACATCGAGAACATCACCTTGCGCAACGCCGTCAAGCAGTTTGCCGCGACGGTGCCGGCAGAGGCGAAGCTCCTGGATGCGGGGGCCGGCCTCAAGCCCTATGAGCAGTTCTTTCAACAATGCGATTATGAGTCCTGTGATTTCGCCGACTGCGATCAGTTTTACGGCAATCTTGACGACGGGCGCAGGGACAACATCGCCGCGCGGCATACCTATATCTGCACGCTTGAACAAATCCCCGTAGCCGATAATCGCTATGACGTTATTTTATGCACAGAGGTTCTGGAGCACGTGCCATCGCCGGCAGCCGTGCTCAGCGAGTTGCACAGAGTCCTGAAACCCGGCGGCAAGTTATTCGTCACGGTTCCGCAAGGCTACGGCATTCATGGGGAACCGTACAACTTTTTCTACTTCACGCGCTATGGCCTGGAGCTAGTCTTGAGAGAAGCCGGGTTTGAGGTCATGGTCATGCGCGAGCGCGGCGGCTATTTTTATTTCCTCTATGATCGGCTGGCGAATGCCATTCCGCGCATCGTCGTCGGCTATAAGACGCAGATGTCTTTGATGATGCTGTTATTGTCGCCGATACATATTTTCCTGGCTTACCTTCTCGGCCCGGCGCTGCTGCTTCTGGAGCCGCTGGATAGAGAGAAGCGCTTCACTATGGGATACGTTTCCATCGCGCAGAAAAGTTAATCAGGTTACAGAACGAACTCTTGCAGAAGGCGTATACAACGATGGTCGAAGGCACCAACAAGATTCATCAAGCAGAAACCAGGCCAAAGCTATTTATTTTGTCGCTCATCATCGCCACGCTGGCGATTGGCGCGGCGGTCGTCGCGCCGTATTTTTTCTCACACTCGGCATTCATCGATGGCAAGAAAGAATACCAACTGATTTTGACGCACGATTTGACCAACCACTTTTTCTTCATGGATCAGTTCCAGCAGGGCGTGCGCTCAGGGGTGGTTTACCCGCGCTGGTTCGCCGATGCCAACGAGGGCTACGGCATCGCCGTCATGAACTTTTATCCGCCAGGCTTTTATTATGCGACGACGATGGCAAACGCCATCTTCAATAATTGGCACACCAGCTTGTTCGTGCTGATGGCCGTGATGATGGCCGCAGCGGGGTGGGCCATGTATTTTCTGGCGCGCACTTTTTTCTCGCGCACCGCAAGCGCCGCAGCGGCTCTCGTCTATATGCTGCTGCCGTATCATCTGATCGATCTTTACTGGCGCGGGGCGATGCCGGAAATCTTCGGTTTCATCTTCCTGCCGCTGGTCTTCTATTTTGCCTACCAGGCTGGCAGCGGCGGCGCAATGCGCCACACTGCCGGGCTGGGCCTGATGTACGGCCTGCACCTGCTGACGCATTTTCCCGTGGGCCTGATGTTTTCCTACGCGCTGGCGTTTTATGCGGTCGTCTGGGCGTGGCGGGCGAAAGACTGGCGCATCATCTGGCGCATCGCCATCGGCATGATGATCGGCCTGGCAATCAGCGCCATCTACTGGCTGCCGGCGGCGCTGGAAATGAACCTGGTTTATGAGTACACGCAGGAGATTTTCCCTTATCACTTCTCCTATATTCAGCCGGTGCCGAATGCCGATCCGTTCAACCGGCACATCATCTCCTCGCTCAAACTGAGCGCGCTGCTGACGATCATCGTCTGGCTGATCTATCGCCGGTCGCCGCGTCCGGTCAGCCCGGCAGTTGAATTTGTAGCCGACGCTACAATTGACTCGCGCCGCTTGCAGATCAGCCTGTGGGTCATGGTCTGCGCCGCCAGCCTGTTTATGACAACGGCGTTTTCTTATGACATAGGGCGCTGGCTGCCGAAGCTGGAATTGGCCGTGCCGCCGTTTCGCTGGTTAGCTATCGGCACCATGTTCGGCGCTTTGCTGGCCGGCGCGGGCGTCGAGCGATTGCGCCGTGGCGAAGGATTTTCGCCGCGCCAGCTTTGGGCGTTGCGCCTGGCTTTCGGTCTGGTCGTCGCCTTGAATTTCTGGGTGAGCTTCAGCGGCGTCATCGGCGACGCGCTCAAGAACGCGGTCTTCGCGCCGCCGCGCAGCTATGTCGAATCGAGCATGACGCCGCGCGCCGCCACCCACCCGGAGCAATTGCCCGATACGCCGCGCGTGGTTATTGATCCGCCAGGCGGCATCAGCAACATCGTCACCTGGATGCCGCAACGCCGCGAGATTCGCGTGCAGATTGAGCAGCCCAGCCATGTGCGCTTGAAGACCTACAACTTCCCCGGCTGGACGGCGCGAATCGACGGCGCGCGAGTGCCGCTGGCAAGCGATGCCGACGGCATTCAAGTCGTCGACGTACCGGCAGGCGCGCACACCATTGAAGTCCGTTTTCAAAATACCGCGCCGCGCTGGATTGGAACATTGATTACATTGTTCGGTTTCCTCGTCGTCTTCGGTCTGACGGTTGTCAGCCGCGTGCAAGCGCAGCGCAGCGCGCGCGCCGCCGGGCGCGAATCGCCAGAGGCGTCCTCCGCCTCTATGGCTAAGCAGGCGCAGGCCGGGCGGTGGGTGCGTTATGCGGTGATCGCCGCAACCGCGCTTGTCGCCCTTGTCCTTTTCGTCGCGCTGGTGACGCGCCTGAATCGTCAGCCGCCGCCATCAGGTGGAGCCGTGCCGGAGCCGCGACGCACGGCCATCAGCGTTGGCACGGAAGCCGTCTTGTTCATCGACGGTCAGGAGTCAATTTTCGTCGCCCCTGATGAGCAGGCGCTGCCGGAACTGCTCGGCGCGGTGGCCGCAAAAGATACCGACAAGGTGGAGAGTCTCATTCATTCAGGCCGCGTCGTGCGGGTCGCCAACAGCACCAAAGTGCAGGTGATGGAGGTTGGCGCGGGCAAGATTAAAGTGCGCGTCATCGAGGGTGACCACGTCATGCGAACCGGCTGGGTGGTTGATCGCTGGGTGCGCTGATCCGGCCACCGTCGGCGGCAAGGCAAAAGGCAAAAGTTACAGATGAATCAAAGTTACGGATGAATTGCAGTATTTGTCATTGCTCATCAGCAACGCAGTACGGAAATTCATTTTTGCCTTTTGGTTTTTGCCTTTTGCCTTCACCGGAAGCGTGCTGCGTTGACATGAGCAAAGCCGGCGCGATAGCATTTTTGCTTCGTTAGACAGCGGTAGCAGCCCTGTTCAATTCCACAAGTCATCATTTTGCACACAGGTTTTTGATGAGTAAAAAGAAACGCACCCGTTCACAAGCAAGTCCAGTGACCGCGACGCCTGCGGCGTCGCAGCGGCAATTCAAGCTCTCGCATAAATGGGTTCTCGGCTTTATCCTGGCAGTCACTTTTCTGGCCTTTGCCAATACCATAAACAACGGTTTCGCTTATGACGACAACACGCAGATTCTCCGCAACGTCGCCATCCGCGACTTTCACAACCTGTCGACGGCGCTGACCAAAGAGGTCTGGTTCTTTCGCGTTATGCAGGACAAAGACCCGAACAAAGAGGAGGGGCCGACAACCCCCTATTACCGCCCGTTGTTTACCGTATACTTGATGGCCGGATGGAAACTCTGGAAGACTGATTTGCCAGCCGGTCAATCGGAAGACAGTGTCCCTCCTGACCGCTTACAGTGGGCCGCCGGATGGCATCTGATCAACGTGCTGATGCACTTGCTGGCGGTCTCTTTCGTCTTTCTCATCCTCAAGCGCATAACCGGCGACCTCAAGCTCACCGCCATCGCGACATTGCTGTTCGCCCTGCATCCGCTGCGCGTCGAATCGGTCGCCTGGATCAGCGGCGTCACCGATCTGTTTCTGGCGCTCTTTCTGCTGCCGTCGTTTTATCTATACATGCGCTATCGCGAAGAAGGCAACAAGAATTATCTGGCGGGCTCACTCTTTCTCTTTCTCCTCGCCGCCTTCTCCAAAGAACCGGCGGTGGCGCTGCCGATTTTCATCGGGGCTTACGAACTGTTCATCATCAATCAAGATCGCCAGTTGGCAGAGCGGCTGCGGGCGGCGCTGTTATTTCCCGTGTTGTTTCTGATGATGGCCTTCACCTATTTTGCCATGCGATATAACGCGCTTGGCTTTTTGCTCAATGATCCGAGCTTCACATCCTACCCGCCGTATCAGGTAGTGCTGACGATACCGCTGGCCATCTGCAAGTACGTCGGTCTGCTTTTCTGGCCGGTGAACCTGTCGATCTTTCATGGCACGCCAATGGTTACCAGCCCTTTGAGTTGGCGCTTCATTCTGCCCTTGCTGGCGGTTGCGGCGCTGGCCTACGGCTTATGGCAACTCAGAGGTTCGCGCATCGCGCGCTTTGCCATCTTGTGGTTTGCGATCAATCTATTGCCGGTGCTGAATCTGAGCGCGTTCGGCAGCGACTTCCTGGTGCAAGAGCGTTATGTGTACCTCGCTTCGATGGGCTTTTCATTGTTGCTGGCGATGGCGCTGGTGCGCCTTCCCTGGGGGAAATTGGCCAGCCGTCTGGCGGCGCGTGCGGCATTCGTCCTGGCGATTACGCTGCTGCTGACGAAACCGCTGGCCGGCATCGTTGTCGAACGCGGCCTTGCCCTGGACGACTCGCCGGCCATGCAGACGGCGGTCATCGTCGTCATGACGCTGCTTATGGCGGCGGCGCTGGCGCTCATCCCGATTGAAAAGTGGTTCAAACCCGGCAACCGCGTGACGGCACGGGCATTCGTCGTCGTCGTGCTGGTTTTGCTGCTGACGACCAAGACCTTCGCGCAGAATTTCTTCTGGAAAGACGATCTGACCTTGTGGATGCACAGCGCCGAAGTCGCCGAGGATCAGGCGATGGCGCATTATGTGCTCGGCCATAAATATATCGACAAACACATGATGGACAAGGCCATCGTTGAGTTGGAAAAGTTCATGGCAATGCGCCCTGACAATGTGATTGTATTGGACAATCTGGCGGCGGCGCATCTGTTGCAGTTTGAAAACGAATACACCTACGACCGAGCACACGCTGACCGCACACATGTTGACCGCGCCATTGCTTTGTGTAACGCCGGGCTCACCCTCAACCCCTCTTTACCTGGAATGGCATCAATGTACGATTTGCTTGGCAAAGCCTATTCCTATGAGACGCCATTGAAGAACCTCGATAGGTCGGTCTATTTCTTCCAAAGCGGCCTGCGCGTAGACCCTGACAATCCCATCATCAACGTTCATTTAGGCACGGCGTATTTTAAACAACAGAAGCTCGATGCGGCCCAGGAATATCTAACCCGCGCGCTTCAGCAGACAAGGGAGATACCCGACCTCTACAAGATTCTGGCTGCTGTCTATCAGGGCAAGGGACAATTGCAGGAAGCCATACAGTATTACGATCTCTACTTGAAGAGGATACCCAACGCCGTTGACGCCGCTTCCATTAGCGAGCAAGTGAAAACTTTGCGCGCCAAGTTAAATTCATCACCGCAGAGTTGAACAGCGGGGGTCGGGGGCCAGGGGCCAGGGGTCAGTTAAGAAAGGGCAGCAGGTGTGAGTTTCTTCTCACTACTTGCTGCCCTCTCTTTTTGCTGAATGCTTCTGCCGTCTGGCCCCAGGCCCCCCACCCCCCCCCCCCCAACCCAAAATGAAGGCCGTTGCCTTAAAATAGGCAAAAAATGCGGCTTTAAATAATTAGGCAGTTATTTAGCGCAAGAG
>Ga0307468_100000039_pt1 | contig 68775 bp, 69 predicted proteins | sample atmdna_FD_203085 | JGI IMG/M metagenome (GOLD analysis project Ga0307468, IMG submission 203085) | Hardwood forest soil microbial communities from Morgan-Monroe State Forest, Indiana, United States - atmos_gases AM2C_05 | ecosystem: Environmental > Terrestrial > Soil > Temperate forest > Bulk...
GCTGTCATTGACGACGACCACGGCATTCTTCACCGCCGCGTATTCCTTCAGCAACTCCTCGATTTCGCCTAGCTCTATGCGGTAGCCTCGCACCTTCACCTGATCATCTATCCTGCCTATGAACTCTATCTCTCCGTTCCTCAACCACCTCCCCAGGTCTCCTGTCCGGTAGAGCCTGGCTCCTACACCTTCGCTATATGGGTCTGGCACGAACCTTTCTGCTGTCATCTCTGCTCGCCTCAAATACCCTCGCGCCAGCCCCTCTCCTCCCACATATATTTCTCCGGCCACAAACGCGGGCACTATCTTCATCCACCTGTCGAGTATGTAGGTTTTCGTGTTTGCTATCGGCTCGCCTATGCTTGGCGCTGCCTCACACTCGCCGCCGCATTCGACTTCCCCGCTGCTCGTCACCACCGTCGCCTCGGTCGGCCCGTAGTAATTTAGCAGCTTGAATCCCAGCCCGTTGTTCGCCACCTTGCGCAGCCGGTCGCCGCCTGTCAGCATCGCCTTTAGCATCAATCGCTCTACACCTGGCTCCGCCAGCACTGCCTCTGCCAGAGGCGTCGGCAAGAAGCCGAGCGTTATGCCCTGCTGCCTAAGCCAGTTCACCATCTTCTCAGGATCACTCTTCACCTCTTCTGTCGGTATGTGTAGGCTCGCCCCTGCGCACAGGTACGGCCATATCTCCAACACCGACGCATCGAATGACACCCCAGCCACCTGCGTCGCACGGACATGGGGGCTGATGGCGCACTGTGATTGATGCCACATAACAAGATTCACCAATCCGCCATGGGTCACCGCCACCCCTTTCGGCTTCCCGGTTGATCCTGAAGTGTAAATTACATAACAGAGGTTCTGCTCATCGACCGTCACCGGCTCGGCCAACGCACCACAAGCCGCAATCTCATCCCACTGCCGGTCTATGCACAGCACCCTGGCTCGCTGCTGCTGAGGCAGTTTATCTGCCACCCGCGAGTGCGTCAGCACGACCTTCGCCTGCGAGTCTTCCAGCATGTAGCTGATGCGTTGTTCGGGATAGGTGACATCTATCGGCAGGTATGCGCCCCCGGCTTTAAGCACCGCCAGCAGTGACACGATTAAATCTATGGATCTGTCCATCACCACGGCAACGAGGGTTTCTGTGGTCACTCCTGTCGCTTGTAAGCAGGCGGCAATCTGCGATGACCTGAGGTCGAGTTGCTCATAGCTGAGGAAGGACGGCGCGCAGGCAAGCGCCAGCGATTGAGGCTGGCGCGCGGCCACCTGCTTGAACATCTGTGTGACGGATAGCCTGTCGGGAAAGTCTACAGAGGTGCGGTTATAGTCTAAGAGGAGTTGCTTGAGTTCGTCCTGTGAGAGAAGAGGCAGATGGCTGATGGCGGTGTCCGGAGTATCTACGGCGCTGTGCAGCAGCCGCACGTAGTGGTTGGTCATCTTCCTTATCGTCTCTTCTTCAAAAAGATCGGTGCTATATTCCCACAGGATTGAGACCTGCCGGTTGTCGAAATCAGCCTGCCTGCTCACCTGCTGTTCAGCACGCGGTATAACGATTATGTTCAGATCAAATTTTGCCGAGCCGTTGTGACGTTCCAGAATGTTTCCAGTAAGGCCCGCAAATTCCAGGTCGGGCACGGGTGAATCATGGAAGCTGAACATCATCTGGAACAACGGATTGTGACTCATATCACGTTCAAGCTGTAACGCTTCGACGATCTTCTCAAAGGGGACATCCTGGTGGGCATAGGCGGCTAAGGCGACTTCTCGCACTCGCCTCAGCGTCTCTCGAAACGTCGGGTTCTCGGTAAGCTCGGTGCGTATAGGCACTGTGTTAACGATCATCCCGATGAGGCTTTCGATTTTTCGCAAACGCCGATTCGCAACGCCCGAACCGAGAACAAGATCATGCTGTCCGGTGTAGCGATGTAATAGCACGAGGAAGGCGGCATACATCGTCATAAACAACGTGCATCCTTCTCTGCGGCTCAGACTTCGCAATGCGTCGCATAGGCCCGGCGGTAGCTCTAGTCTCTGCGCCGCGCCCCGGAAGCTTTGAATCTTAGGTCGAGGATAATCAGTTGGAAGATTGATCACAGGAAGAGCGCCAGCAAGCGTCTCTTTCCAATAAGCCAACTCTGCATTGAGGACTTCTCCCTGTAGCCAGTTGCGCTGCCAGATGGCGAAGTCTGCGTATTGAAGCGGCAGAGGGGCCAGAGGCGAGGGCTCTCCTTTTGAGAATGCCTGGTAAAGCTCCTTCACCTCGCGCAGCAACACGGCAAATGACCAGCCGTCATGAACAAAGTGATGCTCAACCTGAATCAGCACATGCTCGTCCGGCTTCAGTCGCAACAACGTCCATCGCACAAGCGGAATTTTATCGACATCGAATGGACGTTGCAGTTCTTCGGTCACCAGTCGCTCAGCCTCACTCTCTCGGCGGCTCTCTTCTACATAACTCAAGTCGAAAACGGGCAAGTTAATAACCGGCGGTGGGTGGATAACCTGTGTCAATCTTCCGCCAATGTCAGAGAAAGAAGTGCGAAAAATCTCGTGGCGGCTGACGATTTCAGTAAAAACTCGCTCCAACACTTCGGCGTTAAGAAAGCCCTTAAACCGGATTGTGACTTGAGCGTTGTAAGCGATACTGTCAGGCGCTAATTGAGCGAGGAACCATACGCGCTCCTGTGCGAACGAAGGCGGAATCAACTCCCCTCGTGCGGCGGGCCGAATAGACAAAATTTCCGGGCCAGATTCTTGACCGCCGCCGCTATCGATATAGTCGGCGAGCTTGGCGACCGTCGGATGCTTAAAAAGATCAGATATGGAAAGCTCGACTTGCAGCGTCTCGCGTATTCTGGATATGAGTTGAGAGGCCAGCAGGGAATGACCTCCCATCTCAAAAAAGTCATCGTCGATGCTCACCTGTGGCAATCCGAATATTTCAATCCAAATCCCTGTGAGGAGTTCCTCAGTTGGGGTTTGAGCAGCAATAATTTCTCTGTCGTCTTCGGCTCTAAAATCGTCGGGGTGAGGCAAGGCAGAGCGGTCAACCTTGCCATTGCGAGTCACTGCGATCTCCTCCACTTTCAGGATGACCGCCGGCACCATGTAGTCCGGCAAGCGCTCCTTCAGGTACTCCCGCACCTGCTCTGGTCTCCACCCCTCGCCTTCCCGCAATTCGACATAACCGACGAGCCGCTGCTGGCCAGCGCCGCTGTCATTGACGACGACCACGGCATTCTTCACCGCCGCGTATTCCTTCAGCAACTCCTCGATTTCGCCTAGCTCTATGCGGTAGCCTCGCACCTTCACCTGATCATCTATCCTGCCCAGGTATTCTATTTTTCCATCTGCCCTGTACTTCACCAGGTCGCCTGTTCGGTACATTTTCTCGCCCGGCTGGCTGCTGAACAGGCTCGGTATGAATCTCTCTGCTGTTAGCTTCGCCATGTTGAGGTAGCCTCGCGCCAGCCCTACTCCGGCCAGGTGCAACTCTCCAGGCACCCCCACGGGCACAGGGTTTAAATATTTGTCTAATACGTAAATCCGAGTGTTTGTTATTGGCCTGCCTATGGTTGGTTTCCCTTCTCCGGTTTGGCAGCTTATCCCTGTAGCCCACACGGTCGCCTCTGTTGGCCCATACGCATTGTATAGCTTTCTGCCTACTGCCCATCGGTCTACGATGTCTTTTGAGCAGGCTTCACCCGCTGTGACTAGGCTTCTCAATGTAGTCACCCGCTCATTGGGAGTTGCGGCCAAAGCGGAGGGCGGCAGCGTCACCACTGTAATCTGCTTCTCATTCAGGATTCGGACCAAATCAGGTCCAGGCATCAGCCGCTCTTTGTCGCTTAGGTAAAGAGTCGCGCCGTTGGTCAGAGCCATCATCATTTCAAAAACTGAGGCATCGAAGCTCAAAGAGGAGAACTGTAGAATTCTGTCTTCTGCTTTTATTCCGAAAGATTCCACTTGCGCATTTGCGAGATTGTTTAATCCTGTGTGCGTTACCATCACGCCTTTCGGCTTTCCGGTAGAGCCGGAGGTGTAGATGATATACGCGAGATTGTCTACGCTCATCTCCAAGTTAGGATTGCTTCTGCTATATCTGCTGATTTGCTCCCACTGCTCATCCAGGTTGATTACCGGTGTTTCAAAAGTATCAAGCTGCTGGCGCACCCCTTGTTCTCTCAGCACGAGTAGAGAGTCTGAATCTTCGAGCATGTGGGCAAGCCGATGATGAGGATAAGTAGGATCGAGAGGCACATAGGCTGCTCCGGCTTTCGCCACACCAAGTATCGCGATTACCATCTCCACTCTTCTCGCCATCATTACCGCTACACGTTGTTCCGGCCCGACGCCTTTCTCCATTAAATACCTGGCTAACTGGTTTGCCCTGGCGTTCAACTCTTTGTAACTCAGTTGATTTTGCTCATCGGCCACAGCTACAGCTTCTGGTGTACGCGCAGCCTGCTGCTCAACCATTTGATGTAGACAACGCCTCTCGTTGGGCTCTCTGTCGGTCTGATTCCATTCCACCAGCAGTTGATGCCGCTCCTTGTCTGTCAGCATCTCGATTGTAGAAACCTTCTGTTCCAGGTCTTGCGCCATCTGCCACAATATTTTCCTGTAGTGCTCACACATCTGACTTATTGTTCTTGCATCATACAAATCGCTGTTGTACTCAATCTGTCCTCTGATCCCCTCCCTTGTTTCCTCAAGTGCAAACTTCAAATCGACATTTGCTATCCCTGATCTCGTCCCGGCCTGCTTCAGCCTCAGCCCTTTTAGTCCCTCCTTCGGCTGCGGCATAATCAGTAGTACAAACATCACCTGAAATAATGGTGAGTAAGATAGGCTACTATCTGGTTCAAGCGCCTCAACCAGCTTCTCAAACGGCACCTCCTGATGTTCCTGCGCCTCTAGCACCACTTCTTTCACTCTCCTCAGCAACTCCCTGTAGCTTGGCTCCCCTGACAAGTCCGTCCTCAGCACCAAGGTGTTTTGGAAGAGCCCTATCAGCCGCTCCGTCTCCAGTCTGTTGCGCCCTGCTATTGGCGTCCCCACTACGATGTCCTCTTGCCCGCTGTAGCGATATAGCATCGCCTTAAATCCTGCGAGTAGGCTGATGTACTCGGTCACTCCCTCTGCCCTGCACATCTGCTTCAGCGTTTCTGACAGCTTTGCCCCTAGCTCGACATTCTGGTGTGCTCTTCGGAAGCTGCACACGGCTGGCCTGGGCCTGTCTGTAGCTATCTCAAGTACTGGCGGCGCTCCCGCCAGTTGCTGTTTCCAATATGCTAGTCGCTGCTGCCCTTCCCCTTGTAACCACTTCCTCTGCCATGCTGCATAATCTGTGTACTGTATCGGCAGTGGCTCCAGCGGCAACGTCTCTCCTCTGCTGTACGCTTCATATATTCGGCTCACCTCTGTGTTGAATACCTCTGCACTCCAACCGTCGCTGATGATGTGGTGCATCACCACTACTAACGCATGCTGCTGCTCTGCTAGTCTGATCAGCACGGCCCTCATCAGCGGCCCCTTTCTCAAGTCGAATCTTCTCCGGCTCAATTCGCCGACTACCTTTTCTCCTTCATCTCTCTTGTTTGACTCATCTATTCCTATGAGGTCTACTAACGGCAGTCTTCCACCCGGGACATTATCTACCAACGGCACTGGCCTGCCTTCTACGTCCTCAACCCTCAGCCTCAGGATTTCGTGCCTGCTGATTGTCTCTGCTAATGCCCGTTCCAATGCTGACTCGTTCAATTCCCCAAATATCTCCATCACTGATGCGATGGTATAGTTTGAGTCATCAGGGGACATCTGCTCTATGAGCCATAGTCTCCGCTGCGCAAACGACAACTCCAAATCGTCTGCTCCATTCACGGCAGTGATAGTCTCATGCTGCGGTTGTCGCGCATTCTCTATAAGACTCTGCTCTACGAAGCTGGACAACTGTGCTACCGTGGGCCCTTGGAGCAACATCCTCAGGTCTACCTGCACCTCAAGCCCTCGCCTTATCCTCGATAGCACCTGAGTAGCAAGCAGAGAATGCCCCCCCAATTCGAAGAAGTTATCAAATACTCCGACTTGCTTTACCCCAAGAACCTCCTTCCATATGCCTGCTACCACACCCTCTATCGGTGTGCGTGGCGGCACGATTACTCTATCCCGGTTCAATTCCGGTTCCGGCAAATGGCTGATAACGGCGTCTGGAGCATCTACGGCGCTGTGTAAGAGCAATGTGTAGTAGGTGATCATTTTTCTTATCGCATCTTCCTCGAATAGTGCAGCGTTAGGTTGAAGGTTCGCGGCCAACCTCTCGGATGTTTCCGCCAGAGTAAGCTCAAGTCAAAAACCACCGGCCCAACATTACGTCTTATCTCGCCCCCTGGTCTTGAACGTACTCCAACATCTCATCTCAAATCACAAAGAACGCTTGTAAAAAAATCGTATCTCAGGGGATAGCTCAGCGATGACTTGTTGTGGCGTTGTCAATGGGCCTATCAAACTCCTGCCGTGGAAACTCGCTGAGTGAACACTGCCTGGTTGAAGAGATTCGATTCATATCTATTCTCGAATTTAAACGCTCACGGGGGAGGCACCACTCAGGTCAGTATAGACAGACCACTCCCCTAATTTCTTTAGCCCGCGAGGGAAGCTGTTACGCAGCATTTTTGAAAGCTCCTGGCCTACTGACCGCAGTTATCCAACTAGCTCATTGAGGCTCTAAGATTCTGCTGTCAGTTGCATGCTTTCAGACTCATCAACTTGAATTTGTATAGATAATGTCTGTGAGATTTACCTGAGGCAGGGATTTCGCGGCTAGCTTGCCTATCCAACCTGAATGTCGATTGCAAAATATTGCAGGAAAAGCGAAAAAGAAGACTTGTGTGCGGGATTCGGAATGCTGTAAGTTACCCATAGAACATGGCTCTCGCTCAGAGGTTATGTTTCGGGCAAGACATTCTTCCGCCGGTCAAGCTGAGATGTCTTGCCCTTGATTATCTAATCGTTCAATGTTTTGAAAATATATCTCTACATAATGAACTCCTCTACCTCCTGCTTCACAGCGCGCTGCAAATCCTTTGAGGGTTGAAAGCGCGCCGGATAAGAAACAACATTCTAAACTTTCATCACTAGATTCAGGAGCAGGTTGCGATGCCTTTCTCCGATGCACAGACAGCGCCTATATTCTTACCTTGTTTGTGAAAAAGACCCGCTCTGCGAAGCCGGCACTTGTGCATTAGCGCAACGGTGCGCAAAAACCAATTGACCGGGCTTTTTCAATTCGTAATGTAAGCAACTAATGATCTAAAACAGTCTCGTGCCAATACAACTGCCACTAGAGTGAGCTTTTGCGGCATACGCAGTGATAATCAACTTACGCTGGTAAATAAATCAAGTTCCCTATTATTGTAATATAGGTCTTCATCAGATCCAGCTTCGGCTGATAACCAATGGTGCGATTTCGCGAGGTAGCGGACATTGAAAACAAAGAACAGGGCTCTACACTGAAGTAGGGAGGTTGTTTAAAAAATCGTCTTTCTATTTTCACCAACCTTGCGAACTAGTACCATCGATCACCAAATCCCAAAACAAATAATACATGTAAAAACTGACACAACTCCACGTCAAGGACGTTCCTTGAGCCATTAGTTGCTCGTCCGCCTCAGCCGATTCTAAGGAAAGAGATAAGAGCGTTTCTCGCGAAACTCTAGGGCAAGAGTTTTAACCAGATAACCAAGAGACGCAGTGAGACCGCCGACTTTTGCAATTCCCGGTTAGTCTCTTCAAGCATTACTCCATCGAAAATCTGTTGGGCACTTTATCACACGGGATCATGATGAATCCGCCCGTTTTTTATTTTAAGTTATATTTGCTATTTGTCAAGCACATAGGAGGACCGGGGATGAGGCTTGTGAAGCTCATAAAAATTACAATTAAAGATTTAAAATCAATAGCTTACAAGCAAGGCAAAGGCTCTGATCGAAGATGTAAAATCTTGTCAAAACTCAGTATCAGCTGACACTTTTACCAGTAAGCTTACATCCTCCGAGGGAACATCTCAGGTATTAAGAATCGTGTTTTAGATTTGATGATGCAGAGGATGCAAGTGATGAATATGTAATTTCAATACGGCCTCATGTATCAACCTGCTTTTTGAAAAACAGACTGTCCGTCTCTGCAATCGCTTGATCCTTGTGCGAAACGTCAGATTTCGCCGCTCGATGTTGAGCGTCCTCGCTTTGCCAATTTGATATTTCTTCTCTGGCAATAGCGCTCCTATCATCTCGTGCCTTCTTCCTGGCAGCCTCCAAAGCGAGGGGGACGGCTTCTACAACCACTAAACAGTTGATTGCGAGGTGATGTCAATGACCACGACTAACTGCGGAGCTACCCTACGAATCGTTTCATGACTTATCGGCACCTGTTCCGGAGTGTAACTGTACATGATATTCGGGGCGAGTGCGGCGCTGTTGGTGACTTGAAAGTAGTCGCGGAGAAAGCCGCTGTTATCGCCCAGAGGAGATTCAGAGGTGATATTCAATTCGACGTTCACGTGATCAAAATCCTCTCCGGGGTCAGGGGCTGGATTCTTTAAGCAACCAGACGCCAGTGAGGCGGAGATCGGCTGGGCGTAGACCTTTCCGGTCGCATGGATCTTGTTGAAATATGTGTTTGGTGTGATGCCGTTGAACTCTGGGCAGGACGGGTAGAGAAATCCCATCATATTATCCAAAGAGCGATTCTCCAGCATGAGGACAACGATATGCTCGATTTTTCCTTGCAGGCTGCTCATTTTCGCTTCCTATCCAACCATCGTGAGTAGGCTTAACAGTCAGCGCGATATGCATCATTTTTCATATTCCATTGCAACAACAGAGTCGCTTAACGCCTATAGGGTTCGCGAACTTTTTTGTTGCAATCGCCTCAGGGAATCGTCTACAGTTGTCTTACCCCTTTGAACCCACCCCTGAAAGGCTCGTTATGATTCAAGTGGTCGTCGTTGTTCTGGCCTGTCTTCTAGCATCTCTCTTCGCGCTCACCATTGCCGGCATCTCGTTATCCGCTTTCGGCAAACTTTTGCGGCGCGCCGACAATACTCGCGAAGAGCCGAGGCTCTAACGTACCAACCGCCAGCCACCCATTCGCCTCGTAACCTGGCGGCGTATCTGCAAACAACCCTTCGCCAACAGATTGCAAAACCGCTGTGCACGGCATAGAATCCTGCGCTTCACACCGCGTTGCTGAATCATCATAAAGTTGAATGGTTCATACGGTGATCGCGAGCCTCATGGACACACTCCCTGAGCCGCACAAAGAGACATGGCAAAAACAATTGACGCACTCATCATTGGCGCAGGTCATAACGGACTGGTCACCGCTGCTTACCTGGCACGCGCCGGCTTGAATGTCACGGTGCTCGAACGCCGCGATGTGATTGGCGGCGCTTGTGTGACCGAAGAAATCTGGCCGGGGTATAAAGTCTCGACGCTCTCTTATCTGTGCAGCCTGCTACAGCCGAAAATCATTCGCGAGCTTGAGCTACCGCGCTTCGGTTTTCAACTCTATGCAAAAGATCCGTCGTTCTTCACAGCCTTTCCCGATGGCCGCCACCTGTTTTTCTGGCAGGACATGGCGGCAACGCAGAAAGAACTAGCGAAGTTCTCGAAGCGCGACGCCGAAAGTTATCCAGATTACGAACAGCGACTGGCGCGGCTGGCCGAATGGGTCGAAGGCTTGCTACTGCGTACGCCGCCGAACATCATCCGCCGCAAGCTTGGCGACTTGCTGGCGCTCGGTCGCCTCGGACTTGAAGCCATGCGTTTCAGCGATCCTGACATCGTCCATCTGGTCAAGATTATGACACAGAGCGTGCGCGCGTATTTAGACGAGCGCTTCGAATCCGAGCACATCAAAGCGACGCTCTCAACCGATGGAGTGATCGGTACCAATGGCGGCCCTTCAACGCCCGGCACGGCTTACATCATGCTGCATCACGTGATGGGCGGCGCTACAGGGGTTCGCGGCCTCTGGGGATTCGCGCGCGGCGGCATGGGCGCAATCAGCCGCAGCATCGCCGATTCCGCTAAATCGCATGGCGTCAGCGTTCGCACAGGCGCGGCGGTTTCACATATCCTGATTCGTAACGGTCGGGCTTTTGGCGCGGCTCTCGATTCGGGAGAAGAGATTCATTCGCAGATCGTCATCTCCAACGCCGACCCGAAAACGACTTTCCTGAAGCTCGTTGAGGCGAAAGAGATCGCCAGCGATTTCCGCCTCGAAGTCGAAAACCTTCGTATGCAAGGCTGCTCCTTCAAGATCAACCTGGCGCTCGACAGGCTGCCCGATTTCACAGCCTTTCCCGGCACAGCCCTTGGGCCGCAGCATAAAGCAACGATGCACATCTGCCCATCGATGGAGTATGTTGATCGCGCCTGGGACGACGCCAAAGCGGGGCGCTGTTCCGAGCGCCCGTTGCTCGAATTGACTATCCCAACGGCTTATGACGATTCAATCGCGCCGCCGGGAAAACACATCATGTGCATCTTTGCGCAGTATGCGCCCTACGCGCTGCGGGACGGCGACTGGAATTCGATGAGAGACGTTTTCGCCGACCGCTGTATAGACCTGCTGGCTGAGTACGCGCCCAACATTCGCGATGCCATCCTTCATCGCCACGTCGTCTCGCCGATGGATCTGGAGCAGCAGTATTCGCTCACCGGCGGCAACATTTTTCACGGCGATATGACGGTCGATCAGTTATTCTTCATGCGCCCGCTGGCCGGTTGGGCAAAGTACCGCACCCCTGTCGACGGGTTATACCTGTGCGGTTCGGGCACACATCCGGGCGGCGGCGTGATGGGCGCGCCCGGCCACAATGCGGCGCGCGAAATCCTCGCTGACTGGCGCGGGCGAAAGCTTGCTTGACTAGATAAGCGATTTGGAAAATAATCTGGGCGTTTCAGGTAGTAAAATCACAAAGTAGTTCACCTCACAACCTGCCGCGAATGCCAGTTGAGGTTTTCTGCATTCACCGGCAATCTGTTTGCGTTTATCAGGATCAGGTTCAGGCCGTTTACAGCAGTTTGATCGAGCCGCCTGACGCTTGATTCAAAAGGAGAATAGGATGAGAAGAATCCTCATTGCAGGGTTGTTGTTGATGTTGATGAGCGGCGCAGCTTTCGCACAAAACTCGAACGCTGCGAAGCCGAAAAAGGCGAAAGCGCCTGCCGTAGATTGCTCGACCGTCGACGACGCCGCGCTTGCCAAAACCGTCAATGACCGGCTGGCGGCAACGCCGTCGCTCAAAGGTCAAGCGATCACCGCTGCGGCAAGCGGCGGCGCGGTTACGTTGACCGGTAAAGTAAAAACCGCCGGCAACAAAGGCACCGCGACGCGCGTCGCCAAGGCTGTGAAGTGCGTCAAGAGCGTCACCAACAACCTTGAAGTCGAAGTGAAAACCGCCGTGCCGAAAGGCAACAAGAATGGTTCGGCAGCCTCAAAGAAAAAGAGCGCCAATAAGAATACGTAAGCGATCTGTAATTTGTCTCATAAGCTATGCGGGGAGGCTTGCGGCCTCCCCGTTTCATTTATCAGCGTTCATGCTCTCCACTGGATAGCCTATCAGGTAGGTCACTCCCATCGGCGAGCCGCGACCCTTCTCTTGACCGATCTCCCACTTATAGCCAGCCTCCGGCAACTCCGCGGCCAACTGCTGTAGCTCTGAAATCGTATAGGTGCGAAGGCACGAAACAATCCCATCAAACATGACGACGAGGGGCACTATAGGGATGGCGTATGTCCATAATAGCCGCGACCATTTGAAGGGCCGGATGAACGGCGTAAACAGCCATACCATCAGCGGTGTCAAACACATTGACAGCAACGCCACTATGCTGCGCTGTGTCGCCTCGAAAACGCCGATGCCTCGTCTGGCATTGACCGCAGCACGAAGAATCGCGCGGGCTTGTTCAGGCGTGAAGTGGTGGAATGAAGTGAAGAGGGTGCGAAAGCCAGCAAGCTCCGCAGGGACATGCGTGGCATCAACCGGCTCCGGGTGAAAAGCCAATCTTCCGTTTGATAGGCTTTCGGCCCGCTTGAATGCCTTGTGATTGACGTAAAGATCCGTGAGGCAAACTGCGACCGGCAGATGATCGTCCGCAAATTCCCGGTATAACCCAAGCCACGGGCCGCCGCCGCCTGAGCACAGGTCAATCACCTGTTGCGAATTTGTTTTTCTGAGTGCCTTCGCCAGCCGCCCGGCGATGGGGCCGTATGCATTGGCCGTGACGATGACGTGCTGAAGATAGTCGGTAGCCGCATCACGAATAGGCCCAGGGCACCAGGATTGATCCTCGATTTCGATAAGGTGAAAGCGTCGCATCGCAGACTCCAGAATAAACTCAATTTATAGATAGGCTCACCTACACGGTCTCTGCCGCAGGAGATTCCCCGCCAGGCGGTCGCACCATCGTGTCGAGCAGGTGCTCAAGCACGGCGGTCGGGGTCTTGCAGTAGCCACTGTGTACAGGCGATGTCTGGATGATCGTGCTGCGCGGCGCGACGAGCCAATGGAAGCGCTCTCGCTGTGATAGAAGGCCAATCGGCCCTGCCTGTTCTCCGCCCGCACAAATCGCCGGTATAGTCAGAAGGTGCGCGCGGATGGATTCGATATCCAGCGTTGCAGCAAGCGCTTTCAACCGCTGCTCATCCAGTTCAATGCGGGCCTCAAGGAACCTTTTGGCTGGGCACGAAACGATCACGCCGACGTTGACAAACTCTTCTCGCTCGACACGGGGGACGACACGGATGATCGCGTAATCATAGGTGCAGTGATCGTGCACGAATCGCCTCCTCTACAAAAGCCTTAGGGGCTTCCAGCCGCCTCAGTAGATATTCAACATAAGCATCTCGGTATTGGTTGCTGCTGCTGAATAGTGAGTCGCCAACCAGCCAGGCGTCAGGTATCAGTTTAACCACGCGGTCAATGACCTCCGGCGTGAGGCGCTCGGTCATGCGTGAGTCGACTTCCGGCAGAGCGCTGGCGAATCGTAGCAGAACGTGGTCTTTGATTAAGGTGAAAGGGTCGCGGCTGCGTTCGCGATAGTTGGCCCATGTGTGGTGAAAGTAGAAGGCCGCGCCGTGATCGATGAGCCAGAGTCGGCGGTGCCACATCAACATATTGGTGTTGCGCGGCGTGCGGTCGACGTTGGTCACATAAGCGTCGAACCAGACAATAGAAGAAGCGAGATCGGCGTCGGGCTTTTCGGCGACCGGGTCAAACATCACGGAGCCGGGCAAGTAGTCGAGCGCGAGATTGAGGCCGGCGCTTGCCTTGATCAGATGTTGGATCTCCGGGTCAGGCTCGGTGCGGGCAAGGTCAGGGTCGAGTTTAACGAAGACGATCTCAGGCACACGCAGTCCTGCGGTGCGGGCGAGTTCCCCGGCTACTAACTCAGCGATCAAAGCCTTTTGCCCCTGCCCTGCGCCGTGAAACTTGAGCACATACATGCCATCATCATCGGCTTCGATGATTGCCGGCAGCGACCCGCCTTCGCGCAGCGGCGTTACATACCTTGTGGCAGTGACGGTTCTTATGTTCATCGTTTGTGAAAGTATTGATAACCACTAACCGCCGGGCTCTCACAATGACGGCTGATGGTAAAATCACTCGCTTACTCCAGCAACTTGCCTTTGTCGCCCGGCATCAGCAACTGGCGGTGTACCCAGAGCGGCGCGTTGCCGTTGGCCAATAGCTTGTCATGGAACTCTTGTAATGAAAATTCCTTGCCGCGATAACGGCGGTAATCGTCACGCAGTTTCAATATCGCCAGCTTGCCGACCGTATAAACCAGATAGGTCGGGTCGAACGTGCCGCGTTCGGCTTCGATGCGCGACGGCGTTTCGCCCATGTAAGCATTCTCCATAAAAAAGCGCGTCGCCTGATCGACGGTCATCGCGTCGGTGTGCTCGCGTATGCCGACGACGTAGCGGCACAATCTCAACAACGCATCGGCAAGCTGCCCCATCTTCAACTTCGGATCATTGTTGCCGAACCCTTCTTCAATCATCATCTGCTCGGTGTAATGCGCCCAGCCTTCAACGAAGCTCCCCGGCGCAATGGCCGAGGTCTTGCGCACCGGCGAGGTCACCTGCCTCAAGTACATCCCTTGCACGAAATGGCCCGGATAGGCTTCATGAATCGATGTCGTCCACAATTGCTCGTAGTTGATCGAGGCGAGATATTCTTCCTTTTGCTTCTCTGTCCATTGCGGATCAACATCGGTGATCAGATAGCGTGCCTGCACCGAACTTCGCTCAAACGCGCCGGGCGTCGACATGCTGGCAGTTGACCAGCGCATGAAATCCGGCGTCGGCGCAACGATTGGCTTTTGTTCGGCGGGCAAGGTGACGATCCGTTTTTCTGTAATGAATTTTACTAACTCGTCAAGTTGCTTGCTTGCCTCTTCAACCAGCGTGCCGGCCTTCGGGTGATCGCGTTGAATATCGGCCCAGACGGCCTGCGCATCGCGTTTCGCATCGATGCGCGCCGCCGTCTTGCGAAACTCGTCCTGCGTTTTGGTCAGTTCGCGTTTGGCGATCTTCAAGAGCGTGTCGACGGGAATGTCTATGCCTTCATCATAGCGCAGCTTGGCCTCATAATTTTCTTTACCGATGGCGAAGGTCGCCGCCGGGTCGGGTTTCGTCTCTTGAAGATGCTTGAGATATTTGGCAAGCGCCTCAGCGGCGGCTTTGGTTGATTTCTTGAAGTCGGCTTGCAGCTTGGCGTCTTTGACCGGCGCGAAGGCTTTGGGCAAGTCGGTCTGCACAAAGTTGAGGGTTCCCTGGAAGCCTTCGATGGCAACTTTCAAGTAGACGGCAGGCGCGTTGCGCACGTTGGCTCTGGCGGCTTCGAGAAAGTGCGGCGTCAGTCGCTCTTTGGCGATGATGTGGCGCAGCCGCGAATCGAGCGGCGCGTAATCGAACGAAGCGATTTGCAGCAGCGCGCCTGATAGCACGTCATTATAAACGCCGGGATTGCGCTCGAAACTTTTGATCTGTTCAAGTTCGAGCAGCCGCGACTTCATGTTGGAGGCGAGAATCTGGTAATCGAAGATGTCGGATAAGACCAGTTCGAGCGGCGGAATCTTTTGCAGCCGCGTCTGAAATTTCTTGATGGTTGAAATCTCATCATTGACGGCGGCACCGCTGAAATCTTCGAGCAACCCGTCCCAGGCGTGCAGGCCGCTCGCGGCTGCCATGGTCGGATGGCGCGAATAGAGATCATTGAGATATTCTTCGGCGAGCTTCGGGAAATCCGCAGCCGCTATTGCGCTTTTGTCTTCACCTTTTTGCATCGCAAGCCCACCTGTGGCGGGAAGGCAAAAGGCAAAAGACAAAAGGCAAAAGGCAAAACTCATTGCCCGTGCCATCTTCGCCGTTCCTAAGATTCCATTTCGTCCTTCGCTCATCCGGTATGATCCGTAACTTTTGCCTTTTGGTTTTTGCCCTTTGCCTTTTGCCTTCATTATGTTTCCAGCAACTCCTTTGCTCGTTGCGTCGCCTTGACGACCGCTTTGATCAGCGTCACACGCAGCCCGCCCTCTTCGAGTTCGAGGATGCCGTCAATGGTACAACCGGCGGGCGTTGTCACCATGTCTTTGAGCTTGGCAGGATGCTCGCCGGTTTCAAGCACCATCGAGCCCGCGCCGACGACCGTTTGCGCCGCAAGCTCTGTAGCAATGTCGCGCGGCAGTCCAACTTTTACGCCGGCTTCGGCAAGCGATTCGATGATGATATAAATAAATGCCGGGCCGCTCGCCGATAATCCGGTGATCGCATCCATATGCTTTTCGTCGGCGACGACAGTTCGTCCGACCGCGTCAAAGATGAATTTGGCCAGCGCCACATGGTCGCGTCCGGCATTGCGGCCCGGCGCGATACCGGTCATGCCTTTCTTCAACAGGCAAGGCGTATTCGGCATGGCGCGAATCACCGGCACGGGCGAGGATAAATGCTTTTCGATAAACGCCGTGCTGACGGATGCGGCCACAGAGATCAATAGCTGCGAGGGACGCAGCGCGTCGCTGATTTCAGAGACCACGTGCGGCACCGTCTGCGGCTTTACGGCAAGAATGATGATGTCAGCCGACTCCACCGCCATCCGGTTCGATAAGGTGACGGCGACGCCAAAGCGTTCGCGCATTTGATCAAGGCGCTGCTGATGACCGGCAGTGACGATGACGTTTGTGACTTCAATCACACCGGCTTCGAGCAATCCCTTGATGAGCGTTTCGCCGAGTTTGCCGCAGCCCAACACGGCAAGCTTGTTATTCTTCAACATGTCGTCCACTCCAGCTATTTTGGCTATGACTTTGATAATAACAGGCCAAACCTGGATTGATGAATGCCGAATGATGAATGAAAGAACCAGTGGCGATTATTCATCATTCGACATTCATCACTCGGTATTGATCATTTCCCACTTCGTGCCGTGCCGTGCTAGGCTATGAGAAATCGCGCAAATATAATTCATAAAGGCTATTTTCATGTCACGTCGCCCAAAGATCAGCAACAGCATACTTGAGACCATCGGCCACACACCGCTGGTGCGCTTGAACCGTCTGCCCGCACACGGCGCTGCCGAAGTGCTGGTCAAGCTCGAATCCTTCAACCCAATGTGCTCGGTCAAAGATCGCATTGGCGCTTCGATGATACTTGCCGCCGAAGGTGCGGGGCGCATTACGCCCGGCAAAACGACGATCATCGAGCCGACCTCCGGCAACACCGGCATCGGCCTGGCAATGGCGGCTGCGGCAAAAGGCTACCGCTTGATTCTCACCATGCCCGATTCGATGAGCAGCGAGCGCATTCGTGTATTGCGAGCCCTCGGCGCGGAAGTGGTGTTGACGCCGGGCGTGCAGGAAATGCAAGGTGCCATCGCCGTCGCCGAACAACTGCTGAACGAAACCCCCGATAGCTTTATGCCGATGCAGTTCAGCAACCCGGCAAACCCGGCGGTTCATCGCGCGACGACGGCCCTGGAGATCATCGAAGACACCGACGCGAGGCTTGACGCGCTGGTCGTCGGCGTCGGCACTGGCGGCACGATCACCGGCGTCGGCGAGGTGCTCAAGGATCGTTTACGTGATGTTAAACTGATCGCCGTCGAGCCTAAAGATTCGCCGCTGCTGGCGGGTGGCATTCCCGGCCCGCACAAGATTCAGGGCATTGGCGCGGGCTTCATTCCCGCCGTGCTCAACATGGAAATCATCGACCGCATTGTGCCTGTCGAATATCAGGATGCGAAAGAGATGACGCGACGGTTGGCGCGCGAAGAGGGCATTTTGTGCGGCATCTCGTCGGGTGCCATCTGCTGGGCCGCTTTGAAAATCGCCGCCGAGATGGGCGAAGCCAGGCGGGTCGTCACTATCCTCCCTGATTTCGGCGAGCGCTATCTGTCGACCGATGTCTTTGCTTTCGATCAAGAGTGATGTTAACGACAAACACTTGCCCATCCGCCGATGCCTGAAAGACCAGTCAGAGTCTGCGCTGTGATTACCGAGCCGACCGTGATCAAGGCGCGCGCGGCAATCCAGCGCGCCGCTACGATGGCTGACTTGATTGAGTTGCGGCTCGATTACCTGCGTGATTTCGATTTCAATGCGCCTGCTCGATTAAGCTCTTTGTTGGATGGCAAACCGCTGCCGATCATCGTCACTTGTCGCGCGGTTGATGAGGGCGGACAACAACTGATTGATGAAGCGGTGCGCCTCGGTCTGTTCGCCGAGGCATTACAGCGCGGCGCGGATTTTTGCGATATCGAAGCGGCGCATTACGACGAAGCCGCAGCCGCACGGTTGGATGCTGAGCGGTTGATTGTCTCTTATCACAACTTCACGGAAACGCCCGGTGATTTGACAACTATATACGACCGCCTTACCCGCCTGCCCGCAGCTATTCACAAGATCACTGTGCAGGCAAACAAGATCAGCGATTCGCTTGAGGTATTCCGCCTGCTCGACCGCGCCGCCGCAGAGCGTCGCCCGCTGATTGCCCTGGCCATGCAAGAAGCCGGGCTGCTCACCAGAATTCTCGGCCCATCTCGCGGCAGCTTTTTGACCTTCGGCTCAATGGCACATGGGCACGAAAGCGCGCCCGGCCAGTTGACCTGCGACGAGTTGCGGCATCTCTATCGCATCAATCGCTTGAGCCGCGATACGCAAATCGTCGGCATCATCGGCAATCCGGTTACGCATTCGGCTTCGCCCTTGATGCATAACCGCGCGTTTCGTCAACTGGCGCTTGATTACGTTTACCTGCCTTTTGAGGTCGATGACGTTGACGTTGGCGAGTTTTTCAGGCGATTCGTGCATCCGGCGACGCGCGAGATGGATTGGCGATTGCGGGGATTCAGCGTCACTATTCCGCACAAAACGGCAGTCATTCCCTTTCTGGATGAGATGGATGAGACGGCGCAGCGCAGCGGTGCGGTGAATACAGTAGTGGTCGAAGGCAATCGACTTATCGGCTATAACACCGATGTGCACGGGGCAATCGAACCGCTTGCCGCCATCACCGAATTACAGGGAGCGCGTTGCGCAGTCATTGGCGCGGGAGGTTCGGCGCGAGCAGTCGTCTTCGGTTTGCTTGAACGCGGCGCACGAGTTTCGCTCTTTACTCGCAGCCCTGCGAAAGCCAGTGCGCTGGCCAATGAATTCCGTATCGCGGTTGATCAGATCGAAGCGATTATCGAAAGCCAGGCTGACATCATCATCAACACCACACCTGTAGGGATGATGAATCACAGCGAAGGTGAAAGCATCATCCCTCCTGCTGCCTGGCGCAATCGCAAGATCGCCTATGATCTGATTTACAATCCGTTGGAGACGCGCTTTCTGGCCGACGCCCGCCAACATGGTGGCTTGACGCTTGGCGGTATCGAGATGCTGGTGGCGCAGGCGGCGCTGCAATTTGAATTGTGGACAGGCTGCAAACCGCCTGTTGAATTATTGCGCGCCGCCGCCCTCGAAAAAGTTGCGCCGGCCAGGTAAAAGAAAACCGCCACTGCCGTCGGCGAAAGCAATCAATAAAGCCTCGAAGGGACGCGGCGTTTATCATTCTTTCAGTGAGATTTTGCGCCTTAACGGCTAGGATCGGAGCATCGCTTAACCTGCGGCTTCCTGCGTCGACGCCGCCGCAAGCAGGCGTTTGAGCGTCGGCGCGATCATATCTATTCCGCGCTCGCCCGCCGCAAACCCGCGCAGCTTGCCGTCGGCGTCGAACAGATAATAGGCCGGCACAAACCCCTGTTCGTTCTGGAATGCATCACGCAGTTGATGATCGTTATCAATCGCGCAAACTTCTGTGATGTTGTTGGCGGTGATCGCCTCGCGTACGGCGTTAAGGTCAGCGTCTGCGGGATAGCGCGGCATGTGGACGGCGATGACGCGCAACCCGCTCTCACGGTGCGTTTCGCGCCACTCACTGACACGCGGCAAATTCTCTTTGCAGATGCCGCAGCTCACCGACCAGAAATGCACGAGCGTCAGATTTGCCGGCGGCCCGGCTAACGCTTCACTGATGTCGCCGTTGATCCATTCGGTTGCGCCGTCGAATGCCGGCATCGGTGTGTTGATTCTCATTGGCATAGTCTCTACCTCATTTCTAATCATGCAAATTGAAAAACGAATGGGCGACAAGGCTTGCGCGCTCATCGCCCATGAATCGCTTTGCAGTTGATCTTTAGCCGTTGAGCGTCTTTTGACCCGGACGCCACTCCGCCTGGCACAGACCGCCGGTCTGCAATGCCTGGACGACACGCAGCGTCTCATCAGCCGAGCGACCGATGTTCAGGTCATGAACGACTTTGTAACGGAGAATACCTTCGGGATCGATGACGAAGAGGCCGCGCAAGGCGATGCCCTTATCTTCGATGAGCACGCCGTAATCGCGTGCGACGCTGCCGGTGCCGTCAGAGGCCAGCGGGTAACGCAAGCCTTCGACGCCGCCGCTGTCGCGCGCCGTCTTCAGCCAGGCGCGATGCGAATAGACCGAATCGGTCGACACGCCGATGATCTCCGCGTTGATCCCCTCAAAATCGTCGTAACGGTCGCTGAAGGTCGTCAGTTCAGTCGGGCAGACAAACGTGAAGTCGAGCGGGTAAAACAGCAGCACGACCCACTTGCCTTTGTAATCCGCCAGATTGACGTTCTGGTTGAGCTTCTCGATATTCTTGGTTGACGCCATGTTAAAATCTGGCGCTGGTTTGCCGATCTGGGCTGTTTCGGTTGATGTTGCAGTTGCTGACATCTTTCCTCCTTCGATTTGAATTGAAATCCCTTGCGGCAAGCGTGCTTGCCGCGCGAATGATTGCGTTATTGCCTGATTGGGTTTGCAGTTTTAATCCGAACGACAGTCGGGACATAAACCGACCAGCGTCAGATGAATCGTATCGGGCTTGAATCGTGTGCGCCGCGCTGCCACACGCATCAACTCGACCGTCTCCGCCAGGTCAAAGTCCACCAGTTTGCCGCAGCGCTTGCAGACGGCGTGATCGTGCCGACCGGTTTGGCTGTCGTAGCGGCTGGCGGCGTTGCCGAAGGTGATCTCCATGATCAGTCCGGCGTCTTTCAGGTAGCGCAACGAATTGTAGACGGTGGCATAACTGATGGTCGGCAGGCGTTTCTTGGCCTGCTCAAAAACATCGGCGGCGGTGGGATGATGTTCCACCTCGTTGACGACCTGTAGCACGACCTCGCGCTGCCGCGTCAGATTGGTCTTCTGATTTACGATACCCGGCGTTTTCTTTTGAACTGCCATAACAGTATTTAGAATAATTCTAAATCTAAATTTTGTCAAATCGCTAAGAGAAAGATCGGCAAATAAAAGCTGCGGTTCGCTCCAGCCGGTTCGCCTTGACATCAGCAAGCGGTTGGCATAAACCATAGGCAGACGCAGTTAAATCTTTGAATGGAGGAATGCCAATGGCTTTAGAAGTAGGCGACCTTGCACCAGACTTTGTACTGCCGAGCCACAACGGTAGCAAAGTCAAACTGTCCGACTTTCGCGGCAAGAAGAACGTCTTCATTGCCTTCTACCCGCTGGCTTGGACGCCCGTTTGAACCGTACAAATGCCCTCGTATGAGGCTGACCTCAGCCGATTCGAGGAGCGCGATACCCACGTGTTGGGTATTTCCGTTGACTCCGTTCCCTGCAACAAAGCCTGGGCCAAGAGCCTCGGCGGCATCACCTACGATCTCCTTTCAGACTTTGAACCCAAAGGCGCAGTGGCGCAATTGTACGGCGCTTTGCGGCCCGAAGGTTATTCGGAACGCGCACTGTTTGTTGTAGACAAGGAAGGCAAGCTGGTCTACAAGGACATTCACGCAATCGGTGACCAGCCGGATAACGAAGTCATCCACGACGTGCTAAGAAAGCTCGACTGATCCGTAGACGCGGGCGACACGGAAGGATGAACTTCGCACCGGCTAAGACGCAGTTGCTTAATCATTGCCGCGCGCAGTCATCCTTCCTACATCATCCCAGGTTAAGAGGAACTATCCATGTCTCAGCTTTCACGAAAATGCGTACCGTTCACCCCGTTTGACCGCGAGTTGTCGCGCGCCACCATTGCCATCGTCACGGCGGCAGGTGTGCATCGTCGAGATCAACCGCCGTTTAATATCGCTGACGATCTGGGCGACCTCACATCTCGCATCATCGGCGCTGACGTGCAGGCCGGTGATTTAATGGTTACGCATCATCACTATGACCACGCGGACGCTGACCGCGACATCAACGTCGTCTTTCCCATTGATGCGCTGCGCGCGCTGATTACTGATGGCGTCATCGGCGGCGAGGCGCGCGAGCACATTGGTTATATGGGTTACACAATGCAACTCAAGCGCATGTATGAAGAGACGGCACCGCAGATCGCCGAAGAGATCGATAGGAAATCACGCGCCGACGCGGTGATCTTAACCGGCGGTTGACCGAACGTCTGTCACCGCACGGTCGTTGCGGTGCAGCGTGAAATCGAGATGCGCGGCATTCCGACAGTGTTGATTACCGTCAGCCCTGAGGTCTCTAGACAGATGCGCCCACCGCGCGCCCTGTATCCCAGAGGTTTCAAGATCGGTAATTCCCTGGGCCGGCCTGCGATGGCGGACTTGCATAAAAGAGTGCTGCGCGACGCCTTGAGCCTACTAGAAGGCCCGCCGCATCCGGGTGAAGTCATCGAACGTGAATACCCGGAGTACGGCGCGGAAGAATAGCCCTGTGATAGAAGCAAGGCTATTTCGGCTCGTTCAGTTTGAGACCGAGATAAGTCCCGGCGCTGATTCCCATCAGGCCAAGAAGCATTTCATTAAACTGGGGCATGGCCAGAACTCTGTACACCGTCACAATGAAGATTATTCCCAGCACCAGCGTCCACACCGCATTCTGGAAGCGATGGAAGCTGACCCCATCAGCGTCACTAATAATATCAAGATACCAACGACCCGTGGTCGGCTCTGCCGGAGTCGGCGGGGCTGGCGGATTGGCAGGTTGATTAGGCTGAGCGCCGCCGGGCGGGGCAGCAGCGTTGGCTGCTCCACCGCCCGCATCGATGGCGGCTGAACCAAGCACAGTGCCCGCGCTGATTCCAAGCAGCACGAGGACGGTTCCGGTTATTGTCGTGCTGAAGTCCCCTGTGATGATGCCGATGAAGAGGTACGCGGCGAGTATGATGAAGAACCACCAGGCCGCTTGAGTCCGGGCAAGACTGTAAGCTTTACGCGCTCCATTCGGGGGCGGTGGCCCAGAGTCGCGCAGCACGTCGCTCTTGACGGCTAGAGTCCCGAACCCGGCAATCAGAAAGAGCAACAGAAACGACCAAAAAATGAACCACCCATGCGGAATCACTTCCAGATCAACTGAAGCACCAGATTCCACCGCATAATCGCCTTCGAGACCGACACTGATCTGCGTCTTCCTCGGCGCCCAGGAGGGAGAGCCCAGGATGAGTGACCACACATCTCTTGACTCATCGGTTCGCTTGAGGGGAAAGATCAAAAGGTTCTTACTGGGATCAGTCGGGGGGAAAGGAGTCAGGTTCGTTAGGGGTTTCCCATCCAAGAAGAGCAATATCTTCTTATGAGGATTCGAACATTCGGATTTTTGAATCAAGAACTCCAGATGTTCAACTACTACAGAAAGATCATCTCCGAATTGAACCTGCTTCACGGGTTGTTTCTCTTCCCCTGTAAGCGTGCTATTGTAGGCATCCGTTACTTTCACCTGATTGAACTGGTCAGAGGTAGGACATGCGACTGTAGCGGCGCTCGCGCCGGAGGGTTTGCCTGGATTGGCGTTTTCATTTGCATTGGTGCTACCCGCAGCGTTCCTGTTGGAATTACTGTTGGCGTTATTGGCATTGGCATTCTGGGCCTGCGCCATACCTGCGTGGAGAGCAATCAACAACAAGACAAACAGCACACGCTGCTGCCAGAACGAGAGCACGCTTGATTCTCTTGGTGTGAGGGGTAGCATACGGGCTCCTTTATCTCCTGATTGGAGTTTGATCGTGAAGACTTCAGAAACCTTAAAAGCAAAATCACGCGGACAGTATTACAAAGCGGTAGGGATGTCAACAACGTTTCTTATAAAAACAACTGAGGCCCCTCGCCGCAAGTTACCCGGCAGGGGGCTAACGCAGCACCTCTTCCTCAGCAAGTTGCGGTGAACTAACTCCGTAGAGATTGACGGCACCTGACTATTGCTTCGGCTTCTCCTTCAGCAGGTCGCCGATCTTATCGTAGAGCTTGCCGCCGCGCAGTCCCGCCGCGCGGATGATTCCCTGCTGGTCAATCAGAAACGTCATCGGAATGGCCTGGACACTGTATAGTTGCGCGATGCGGTTGCCGAAGCGCTTGCCGTCATAAAATTGTGGCCAGGCGATGTCTTCTTCTTTGACATACTGCTCAAAGTCCTTGCGGTTGCTGTCCAAGTTGATGCCGATGAGCACGAAGTTCTCTTTTTGGTACTTACTCCATATTTTTTTGACCATCGGCATCTCAGCGCGACACGGGTCGCACCAGCTCGCCCAGAAATCAAGCAATACGATTTTGCCTTTGAATTTATCGAGCGACAGCTCGTCGCCGGTGGCTGAAGTCACCTTGAAGGGCATGGCGTAGCGTTCAGTGGCGAGTTTCGGATTGGCAATCACCGCTTTGACGGCTTCCGCTTCAACGGCATCCGGGCTCTTTTTGAGATAGGTCTTCAGCACCTCGATGCCTTCATCGTTCTTGCCGGCTTTGATGAGCGCGTAGCCGAGATTGTAATAGGATTGAACGAAGTTCCCATCGCTGGTTTCAATGGCGCGCTTGAACATGGTGACGGCTTCAGCGAGCAGCGATTTATCTTCTGCCCAGTAAAGCGCGACGCCGGCGTAATTGTACAACTCGCCCTGACGAGGCGAAGTCAATTCGGCACCTTGGCGAAAGGCGGCGGCGGCGTCTTTGTACTTCTTCATCTGTAGATCCGCCTGGCCGATGAACGTGAAGCATTCGACGCATTGATCATTCTTGAGCTTCGCGGCGCGGGTGAATTCTTTGATCGCATCATCGAGCCTGCCCTCGCGAAACAGGACGCGGGCTTGAGCGAAGGCTTTGCCGAACTCGTCATCTGTCTCAAATGCCGGATTGTGAAAGGTCTCCTGAGCAGATGCGGCAACGACAAGCAGACCTGCCGTAATCATGGCGAAAAGGCAATGGCGAATAGTGATCTTCATCATAAATCCTTTACTGGCGGCGCGGCGCGAATCGCCCGAAGATTGATTGGCCGCGTCAATTGAGTTGTAGTTCAACAGCGCTCTTTGACCTGGCAGCGTCGAGACGCGCGCCAATGAGCTTGAGACCTGATGCCTGAGCCACGATGTCAGGCACGATGAAGAATAACATTCCCTGCCGCGATTCGCCTATAGCAAACGGCTTTGTGGTGTCGAGCACATAGGAGGCAAAGTCTGCCTGCGATTGTTTATAGGCCGGTTTGCTGTAGGTCGAAATTTCGTAGTATTTGATCAATCGTTTGAAGGCGCGTCGCGTTTCGGCGGCTTTGAATGAATGACCATCACTGGTGCGTACCTCGAAGCGCGCTTCATGCAGATCAAGCGGCTGCGCGGTCTGGTTCGTAATCACCACATTGACCGGCAGAATGCCGGCCAGTATCAAGTTAGCATCGAAGGTCGTTATCAAAAAATCTTCATCGCGCACAGTGGCGGCCTGGATGCGGATTCCTTGCCAATCCCCACGAGGCGCATCCGCAATTGCCGGCAGAGCAACCTGCGGTTTGACATTGAACGGCTTGCCGCCGCAGCCTGCGAGCAGAATCGCGATCAGGCAAACGGTTGCCAAAAGGCTCATCGGATGCCGATTTCCCGCACGAGACCCTCCACGTAGCCACACGGAGCAAGCGTAAGAAGCTATACGAAGCGCGCAGAAGTTGCAATCGCGATTGCCTCGCATGGCTTCGTGATCTCTTCGTATATCTTCGTGGTTTGTCTTCACAGTAAAGCTCATCACCCATTTCATCACACGTAATGGTTCTGCCATCAGGCTGATGCTAATCGAGCGGCTTTTGAGTGTCAACTTGCGACGGTTTCCGGCGATGTGCTAACGTGAATGTTTTCAGCAACCGGCGTGTTTCTCAACCATCAGGAGCGCGCTTGGAATATGGACGGCGAATTACAGACGAGCGCCCGATTATGATTCGAGCTTACAAAGGCATCACGCCGCAGATTGCGCACACGGCATTCATTGAATCCAGCGCGCAGGTCATCGGCGACGTTCACATCGGCGAGCAATCAAGCGTCTGGTTTAATTGTGTCCTGCGCGGGGATGTCCATTACATTCGCATCGGCAGTTTCACGAATATACAGGATGGGACGATCATTCATGTGACGAACGGACGATTTGCCACGGTCATCGGCGACTGCGTCACGGTCGGGCACGCGGCGGTGCTGCACGGTTGTACCATCAAAGATCGCGTGCTCGTCGGCATCGGCGCAATTGTTCTCGATAACGTCACCATTGGCGAGGAATCGTTCATCGCTGCCGGCGCGCTCGTCACTCCGGGAACGGTGATTCCAGCGCGCTCAATGGTCATGGGCTCGCCGGCGAAGGTGCGGCGCGAAGTCACCAATGAAGAGGTCGCACTGATTAACCGGCACTGGAAAAACTACGTCGAATATAAGGCGACGTATCAAGCAGAGTATGGCGGATGATTGACCAGGTATGCGCCGCGTACTCAAAAAGACGCTCGCGGTGGCAAATAACCCCGCCGGCGGCTATGCTCTTATCGTCGGTAAAAGATAAATCCAGGCGGGCAACAACACGTGGCGCGACCTGGTAACCGCCAAGCAAGGAAAGCTGGAAGAATCCGAACTGATTCATACGTAGGAATGATGAATGTGAAATGATGAATGTGGCGTGTGCGGAAGCCAGGTTTCATCCATCAATTATCATTCAACAGTTATAAATTATGCTTGACACTTTAGGGACATTGAAACGCACGCATTATAGCGGCGAGCTTCGCCCGGAGCACGCCGGAGAAATGGTTCGCTTGATGGGTTGGGTACACAACCGGCGTGATTTTGGCAAGCTGACCTTCATCGATCTGCGCGACCGTGAAGGCATTGTGCAGGTGGTCTTCGATGAAGAGAAGAATCCCGAAGCGCATCAGCGCGCCAAGGAGTTGCGCAACGAATTCGTGATTGCCGTCATTGGCAAAGTGGTCATGCGCGACAAAGATCAAACCAACTTGAAGATCAAGACAGGCCGCATCGAAGTCAAAGCGCGCGAGCTTTATATCCTCAACGAAGCCAAAACACCGCCGTTCACAATGGACTCGACGCGCGAGAACGAAGAAGTGCGCCTGAAGTATCGCTATCTCGATCTGCGCCGCGAGAAGATGCAATACAACATACGGCTGCGCCATCGCGCCACCATCGCCGTCAGAAAGTATATGGATGAGCGCGGCTTTTACGAGATTGAAACGCCGATGCTCATCAAGACGACGCCGGAAGGGGCGCGCGATTACATCGTGCCGAGCCGTCTGTTTCCGGGCCGCTTTTATGCGCTGCCGCAATCGCCGCAGATCTTCAAGCAATTGCTGATGGTCGCCGGCTATGACAAGTATTTTCAGATCGCCCGTTGCTTCCGTGACGAAGACTCGCGCGCCGACCGTCAGCCGGAGTTCACGCAGATCGATCTTGAGATGAGCTTCATACGGCCTGATGATCTGTTCAAGGCGCTCGAACCGCTTTTCACCGAGTTGGTGAAGTTGATCGAGGTTAAGATTGAGCTTCCCTTCCCGCGCATGAGCTATACGGAAGCCATGCGGCGCTATGGCACAGACAAACCCGACACGCGCTTCGCAATGGAGTTGCAGGATTTGAGCGAGGCGCTGACCGGCACGGATTTCACGCCCTACAAGACGGCGCTGGAGGCCGGCGGGCAGATCAAGTGCATCACGGTGAAAGGCGGCGCGAAGTATTCGCGTAAGCAGCTTGACGAGTTGACAGAGATCGTCAAACGCTACGGAGCGGGCGGCATGGCAACCATCAAAATTGCCGACAGCGGCGAACTGTCATCGTCGCTCACGAAAGCGCTGAGCGAAGAGAAAGTCGCAGAACTGGCTTCCAAAGCCGGATGCGCGGCGGGCGATTGCATGCTTATCGTCGGCGGCAAGCCGGCGACCGTCGCCGCATCCTTGAGCGCCTTGCGGCTTGAAGTTGCCGAGCGCGAGAACTTGATCGATCAAACCAGATTCAACTTTTTATGGGTGGTCGATTTTCCGATGTTCGAGTACCACGAAGATGATGGCCGTTGGTACGCGATGCATCATCCGTTCACCAGTCCGCATGACGAGGACTTGCCGCTGCTTGGAAGCGACCCCGGCAAGGTGCGCGCCAAGGCTTACGACCTCGTCTTGAACGGCACAGAGTTGGGCAGCGGCTCGATCCGTATCCACTCGCGCGACCTTCAGCGGCGCATCTTCAGCGTGCTAGGCATGACGGAAGAGGAGACGCGGCAGAAGTTCGGCTTCTTGCTCGATGCGCTCGAATACGGCACGCCGCCGCACGGCGGCATCGCCTTCGGCTTTGATCGTCTGGTGATGCTGCTAGCGCGCGAAAAGTCGATCCGCGAAGTCATGGCTTTTCCGAAGACGGCGAGCGCCACCGACATGATGAACGATGCGCCCGGCCCTGTCTCCGAACAGCAACTGCGCGAATTGCACATCCGCATTGTTGATTGACCAGGGAACCGGCAATGGAGTGCGGCAAGCGATCCACCGCACTCCATAATCTGTCGCCCATACACGCAATCGCAATCCGATCTAACCCAGTGACATTGACCTTATTGCATTTTATCTTGATAACCCTGATTCAGCTTTTCGTTATCGCGAGGTGTTGAATACCCGCAACCATAAGACCATCATTGCGCAATTGTGATACCTTTTCGGGATTATTGGTCATGAGAGTGATGGATTGAACATCGAGTTCACGGAGGATTTCAGAGGCTCGTATATAGCTTCGTGCGTCTGCCGCATAGCCAAGCCTCACATAGGCTTCGGTTTGTGATAAGCCCTCTTCCTTTAGCTTACGACTCCGTAAGAGTGCGAGATGACCGTTACTTCTACCCTCTTGGTCAAGCCATATAATAAGTCCGCGTCCCGCCTCTTGAATCAGGCGTTGTGCCATCTCCATTTGTTCACGGCAATCACACTGAATACTGTTAAAAATATGAGCAGATATACAATGAGAATGTACTCGACAGAGAATATTTTCTCCGCCAGCAACATCACCCATTACAAGCGCAATCATCTCTTTTTGCCCGTCATAATAGAGTATTTGGGTAAACTCACCAAACCGTGTTTGAAGTGGCCCTTCGGCTAAACGGATGACCATAGAGAGATAATCCTTTCCTTTCCTTAGAAGCCCGGCTCACTCCACAGATGGCCTACTCAATGATACCTTCGTTAAGTATTTAGCCAGGCATTCGCTTCATCTATAGAACATACCACGCGAATCATATTCGACAGGCATCAAAAGGAGGAACCCTCATCAACTGACTGTGGGAATGGTGGCATCTGTGGCTCCTGCCGCGCACCCTCCTTTATCCTTGAAGGTGATAAAGATATTCGCAGGTGCGAGCGGTGATGTCGCCAGTTGCATACAAATCGCCAATGACGGCCAGGCTGTCCGCACCGGCGGTCATGACTGCGGTCGCGGTATTCAAGGTGATGCCGCCGATGGCGACCAGCGGTTTTATGAGACGAGGCTTTAATTCACAAAGGAGTTCAGGGCCGACCACCGGGTCGGGGTTCTCTTTCGTTTTGGTTTGAAAGACCGGCCCGACGGCGATGTAGTCTACCGGCGCAGAATCGGCTTCGAGAGCCTGTTTCACGTTATGCGTCGAATAACCGACGATGCGGTTTGCGCCAACCAGCGCCCTTGCCCGTTCAGGCGGCAGGTCATCCTGGCCAAGATGCACGCCGTCAGCGTCTACGGCAATCGCAATATCCAGGCGATCATTAATGATGAGGCGAACGCCGAGGGCGCGGGCGACCCGCATGGCTTTCAGCGCCGCTTCATAAAACTCACGCGGCGCGGCATGCTTTTCGCGCAACTGCACCAAGGTTGCGCCGCCGGCTGCCAGCCGCTCGACCTGCTCGGCGTGCGAGAATCCGCTGAGGCGAACGTCCGTGATGGGATAGAGTTTGGGCAGCGTGAAGGTCATCGATCAGCATATCGCGAGGGCAAGCCTCATTCTGCGGCGCTCGCTTTTTGCTCGGAATTCCTGGCGGCTTTCGTGGGGATGAACCGCTCCATGAATCTAGTCGATAGGTTGCCCTTCTGAAAATCGGCATCGGCGAGAATCCGTTGATGCAGCGGAATACTCGTTTCAATGCCCTCGACAATGAATGCTTCTAGCGCCCTATGCATGCGCGCGATGGCCAGGTCACGCGAGCGGTGGTGCACAATCAACTTGGCTATTAGCGAATCGTAATGCGGCGGCACGACCCACCCCGGATATGCCGCCGTATCGACGCGCACGCCTGGGCCGCCCGGAAGATTTAGCGTCGTAATCAATCCCGGCGACGGCGCATAGGTAGTGGGCGATTCGGCGTTGATTCGACATTCAATCGCGTGGCCATTAAAGACGATGTCTCGCTGCTCGAATTCGATGCGGCAGCCATCGGCAATCAATATCTGCTCGCGCACCAGATCCGTGTTCGTCACCATCTCGGTCACAGGGTGCTCGACTTGTATGCGCGTGTTCATCTCCATGAAGTAATAATTCTTGTTTGCGTCGAGCAGAAACTCCATCGTGCCGGCGCTGATGTAGCCAATCTCTTTACAAGCCTTCACCGCCGCTTCGCCCATCTCTTTTCTGAGCGCCGGCGTGAGCGCAGGCGATGGCGATTCTTCGATCAACTTCTGGTGGCGGCGTTGAATCGAGCATTCGCGCTCGCCTAAGTGAACAACATTACCGAACTCATCGCCGAGCACCTGTATCTCGATGTGGCGCGCCACCTCAATGTATTTTTCGATATATACAGCCGAGTTGCTGAATGCGACTTCCGCTTCACGTTGAGCCGCCGGCAGTGCCGCCAACAGTTCTTCCTGATTACGGACGATGCGCATACCGCGCCCGCCGCCGCCTGCGGACGCTTTGATAATAACCGGGTAGCCGACTTTCGCGGCGATTCGCGTTGCTTCTTCTTCGTCCTCGATGATGCCTTCATAGCCGGGCGTGATGGGCATGCCGACAGCTTTCATCGCGGCGCGCGCCTGTGCCTTGTCACCCATCAGCTTGATGCTCTCGGTGCGCGGGCCAATGAATTTAATGTTACAGGCTTCGCAGACCTCAGCAAAATAAGCGTTCTCGGCCAGGAATCCATAGCCCGGATGGATTGCATCGACGTTAGTAATTTCCGCCGCAGAGATGATGGCGGGGATATTCAGATAGCTTTTCGCCGAAGGCGCGGGCCCAATGCAGATGGCTTCATCGGCGAACCGCACGTGCAGCGAATTACGGTCGGCTTCGGAATAGACGGCAACTGTGGGAATGCCGAGTTCCTTGCATGCCCAGATAATTCGCGTGGCGATTTCGCCACGGTTGGCAATGAGGATTTTCTTAAACATAGTCAGTGGTCAGTGGTCAGTGATCAATAGTCAGTGGCCTGAACTCATCAACCGACCACTGGCCACTGACCATTGACTACTAAACTTTAATGCCAAACAACGGCTGACCGAATTCGACCGGCTGGCCGTTCTCGACGTAAATTTTGATGACTTCGCCGCTGGTTTCGGCCTGAATCTCGTTCATCAATTTCATCGCTTCGATGATGCAGACCACACTGTCGTGTTCGACCCGCTCGCCAACTCTGACGAACGGTTCGGAATTTGGAGAGGCCGAGCGATAAAAGGTGCCGACGATGGGCGAAGTGATGATGTGCAAGGATTCGGGCTGCGAGGTTTCGGCTTTCGTGGGCGGTGCGGAAACCGGTGCGGCTTGTGATACGGGCGTCGGGACTGGCGCAACCGTTTCGGTTGAAACGGACAACGGCCCGGAAAGGATGACCGGCGTCGGCGCAGCCTGAACGACCGGCGGCTCTTTGAAGCGGCTGATGTGCAATCGAAAGCCTTCGTGCTCAATCTCGAACTCGGCGAAGCCTTTCTCGCTCACCAACTCGATTAGCTCTTTGACCTCTTTCAAGTCCATTGCTTGCCCCTCACAATTATTAGTTAATGATTCCTCGTTCCTGAAAAGGAGGCCGCGATGCGCCAGGTACTAGAAACCAGGAAACAGAAACTATCCCGCCAAGTCAATAAGCGAGAGCCTCAACCGCGTGCGGCTGAGGCTCTTAGCATGATGTCGAAGGCTCAACCAACTGCTCGCCCGTTATTGCTGTGCGCGTTGGGCGGGCCTATGCCTTAGGTTGATCTTTTCTGAAACGACCAAGCAGGCCGCGCTTCTTCTTGGCTTCGGGCTTGGCTTCTTCCTTCGCCGGAGCAGCTTCGCTGCCGATCAATTCGATCAACGCCATCTCAGCGCCGTCGCCGCGCCGCGTGCCAAGCTTGAGGATGCGCGTATACCCGCCGGGCCTATCCGTGTAGCGCGCAGCAATCTCGTCAAACAATTTATCGACTGCCGCGACGCCTGCCGTGCGCGGCGCGCGCGGGCGCTTGTAGCCGCCGTCCGGCGTGCGATTGGCGTTGCCGCTGTGAAAATATGCGGCTGCCTGGCGACGCAGATGCAGCGCCTGCTCCGGGCCGTCGGCAGTCAGCGCGCGCTTGCCCAGCGTGATGGCGCGCTCGGCGAACGGACGCAACTCTTTGGCTTTCGGAAGCGTCGTGATCAAACGCTCCTTGACTAACAGCGAGGTGCAAAGATTGCGCAGCATGGACAGGCGGTGCTCCGTCTTTCGTCCGAGTTTTCTATTAGCCACTTTATGTCGCATATCAAACCTCAAAAAGAAAAATGATGAATGATGAATGATGAAGATCGAACGATGAACTGGCAGCGCTGGCGCATCATTCATTATTCATCATTCATCGTTTCGCTAAGCGGTGGCTTCGTCAATCAGCCGCCCATGATCGTCAAAACGCATGCCGAGATGCAGGCCCATGGACTGCAAGATCTCTTTGATTTCATTCAGCGACTTGCGCCCGAAATTCTTGGTCTTGAGCATTTCGGCTTCGCTCTTCTGCACCAGTTCGCGTATGGTGCGGATATCGGCGTTCTTCAGGCAGTTGTAGGAGCGCACACTCAATTCAAGCTCGTCTACGGAACGATCAAGATTTTCGTTGAACGCGCCGCGCTCGCCGCCTTCGCCATCAGCTTCCGCATGATCGGGCTCTTCCTCGAAGTTGATGAAGATCTGCATATGGTCTTTGATCAACTTCGCAGCCAGACCGACGGCATTCGCCGGTTGCACCGAGCCGTTTGTCCAGACTTCAATCGTCAGCTTGTCGTAATCGGTATCCTGACCGAGTCGCGCCGAGTCAACCGTATAGTTGACTTTCTTGACGGGCGAGTGAACCGAGTCAATCGGAATGTAGCCGACCGCCAGGTCTTCATCATAATTGCGCTCGGCGCTGATATAGCCGCGACCGCGCTTCAAACGCATCTCGATGGCCAGCGAGCCGCCTTCTGAAACGGTGGCGATGTGAACATTCGGGTCGAGAATTTCAACGTCGCCATCGGTTTCGATTTCGCCCGACAGCATTTCGCCCGGCACGGTGCGTTCGACGCGCAGCGTCTTCGGCCCCAGCCCGTGCAACTTGAACGGGATCCGCTTGAGGTTGAGTATGATATCGGTGGCATCTTCGACAACGCCGGGAATCGAAGAGAACTCGTGCATCACGCCTTCGATCTTGACCGCCGTAATGGCCGCGCCTTCGACCGACGAGAGCAGCGCGCGGCGCAAACAATTGCCGATAGTCGTTCCAAACCCGCGCTCGAACGGTTGCGCGTAGAATTTGCCGTAACGGCTCGTCGCCGTTTCCGATTCAGAGGCGAGGCGCTTCGGCTTCTGGAAGCCAATCATGAATTGGGTTTCGGTGTTGGTCATTGCTTCCCCTCAGATAGGTTAGAGGTGACAGGCGACAGGTTGGCAGCTGCAAAGCGCAGCAGCCTGTCTCCCATCACCTGCCACCTTATGTGAACTACTTAGAATAAAGCTCGACGATAAGCTGTTCGTTGATATTCTGGCCGATGTCTTCGCGGCGCGGGAGCGCGACGACACGGCCACGCATGTCGTCAGCCGAGACGACTTCAAGCCAGCCCGGACGACCGCGTCCCGAAGCGGTCTGGAAGGCGCTCTGAATGTGGACATTCGCGCGGCTGCCTTCACGTATCGTGACTTCATCGCCGACCTTGACCTGGAAGCTTGGGATGTCAACTTTGCGGCCATTGACGAGGATGTGACCATGGCTGACCAACTGCCGCGCCTGCGGGCGCGACATTGCGTAGCCGAGACGATAAACGACATTGTCGAGGCGACGCTCAAGCAAGGCAAGTAAGTTCTCGCCGGTGACGCCTTTCGTGCGCACGGCGCGCTCGAAATAGAGCCGGAACTGGCGCTCCAGCATGCCATAAATGCGTTTAACCTTCTGTTTCTCACGCAACTGCTCGCCATAACCAATGAGCTTGGCGCGGCGGACGTTGCGACCGTGCTGGCCGGGCGGCTGTGTGCCGCGCTTTTCAATTGGGCAACTCGGCTTGTAGCAGCGCTCGCCCTTCAAAAACAGCTTCATTCCTTCCCGGCGGCAAAGACGGCACACCGGGCCACGATATCTAGCCAATGCTTTCTTCCTCCATCTACCGTTCCTCGCGGAACTGGCAAAAGTTTACAAGCCTTCCGATTTTGGATTTGAGATTTGGATTACAGGAAGATGCGCGTTCAGTTAAACCGCTTCTGCCAATCCAAATTCCAAAATCTCAAATCCAAAATCAAATTGCTCTTCTTCCTTTAAGACGCGATGACGGCGGCGTGATGCCGCCGCGCGCCCGTACGTCAAACAATAATGAGAAACAGGCCCTAGCGGCCCGCTCTCTTCGAGATTAAGATTACTAAACCCGGCGACGCTTGGGCGGACGGCAGCCGTTATGCGGGATCGGCGTGACGTCGCGAATGATCGACACATTGATGCCGGCAGATTGAATGGCGCGCACCGCCGATTCGCGACCCGAACCGGGCCCTTTGACGCGCACCTCGGCGTTCTGCATGCCAACATCGCGCGCCGCCTGCGCCGCACGGCTGGCGGCCTGTTGCGCGGCGAACGGCGTGCCCTTGCGCGAGCCATGAAAACCGAGCGCGCCCGCCGACGATTGGCTGATCAGATTGCCCGCCATATCGGTGATCGACACCATCGTGTTGTTGAAACTCGCCTGGATATGAACGATGCCCTGCGGCACAATGCGCCGCTCTTTCCGCTTGAAGGCTTTCTTCTTGCCGCCTTTTGGTTGTGCTTTTGCCATAATCAGTTGTCAGTGGTCAGTTGTCGGTTGTCAGTCAAAGTCAATTCGTGGTCTCAACTGACCACTGGCAACTGACGGCTGACACCTTTGATTACTTCTTGCCCGGCGCTTTCTTCTTGGCGACCGTCATGCGGCGCGGCCCTTTGCGCGTGCGGGCGTTGGTGTGTGTGCGCTGGCCGCGTACCGGCAAGCCGCGACGATGGCGCAGGCCGCGATAGCAGCCGATGTCCATCAAGCGCTTGATGTTCATCTGCACTTCTTTGCGCAGATCGCCTTCGACCATGCCCTGCTGGTCGATGATCGTGCGGATGCGGTTGACTTCCTCTTCGCTCAACTCGCGTATACGCCTGTCGATATTGATGCCGGCCTCGCCGAGAATCTGGTTGGCGCGCGAGCGCCCGATGCCGTAGATGTATGTCAGACCAATCTCGGCTCGCTTATTTGCCGGTAGGTCTACGCCTGCGATGCGTGCCATTCGTCCTCCGTCTGGGTTTATCCTTGCCGCTGCTTATGCTTGGGGTTGGTGCAGATCACGCGCACCACGCCACGGCGGTGAATGACCTTGCAGTTATCACACATTTTCTTTACCGATGCCCTGACTTTCATAATCGCTTTCCTTCCCGCAAGACGCGGGCGCTAGGTCAAGAATATTTCGCGCACAAGAAACGATTAGTTTACCATTGCCCGCACAGTTGCGCAACCTGCCTTCGGGCGCATCCCGTCGGCGCGCTTTAAGCGCTGTTGCTATCGCCGTTTAATTGCGTGAGAATCTGCGGCCCCTCTTCGGTGATCGCTATGGTGTGCTCGAAGTGCGCCGACGGTCTGCCGTCCAGGGTGATGACCGTCCAGCCATCCGAGAGCACCTTCACATCGTGACGACCGAGATTGACCATTGGTTCAATGGCCAGCACCCAGCCTTCGCGCAACCACTGGCCCGTGCCCGGCTTGCCGTAATTCGGCACCTGCGGGTCTTCGTGCATCGCTCGGCCAATGCCGTGGCCGCAGAAATTGCGCACAATCGAATAGCCGAGCGGTTCAACATAGGCTTGCACGGCGTTGCAGACATCGCCGAGGCGGTTGCCGACGCGACACTTTTCGATGGCTTGGAAAAGCGATTCGCGAGTCACATCCATTAGCTTCTGCACGTCCTCGCTGATCTTGCCGACGGCAAGCGTCACTGCCGCATCGCCGACATATCCTTGATAGGTAGCGCCGCAGTCGACGCCGATGATGTCGCCTTCGCGCAGCTTGCGGTTCGACGGGATGCCGTGAACCACTTCGTCATTTATCGATGCGCAGATCGATGCCGGATAACCGTGATAGCCCTTAAAAGTCGGCAGTGCTCCGGTGGCCCGTATTAAGCGCTCGGCTTCGGCGTCCAGATCGCGCGTTGTGATTCCAGGCTGGACGATTTCAGAGAGCCTTTTCAACACACGGGCGACGATCTGCCCGGCGGCGCGCATCTTTTCGATCTCTGATTTCGATTTGCGAATGACCATAACAATCGTGAGGCGTGACCTATCTCAAAGCCATCTGCTTTCTGAATCACGCATCAACCTTCGCTCACCGTACACCGTTCACCGCCGGATTTCGATTCTTTGGCGACGATCTCGGCGATGCGGCTGAAGACGTTTTCAGGTGTCCCTGTGCCATCGACGCGATAGAGGCGATGGGATGCCTCATAGTAATCAATCAAAGGCCGCGTCTTTTCCAGATACAATTGCAGGCGCTGCCTGATCGCCTCTTCGGTATCGTCCGGTCGCGGAACCAGGGGCTCGCCATCGAGGTCGCATACTTCGTCCACTTTGGGCGGCTTGAATTCGAGATGATAAATCGAGTTGCACAGCTTACAAATTCGTCGCCCGGTCAGGCGGCGCAGCAGCAACTCGTGCGGCACGTCAATTTTGATGACGACGATGAGAGCCCCACAATCTTGAGCAATCTTTTCAAGCAATCGCGTCTGCGGCAAGGTGCGCGGAAAGCCGTCTAGAATGCAGCCGCCCTGGCAATCATCTCTGCAAAGCCGATCTTTGACGACCTCAGCAAGAATCTCGTCGTCAACCAGAACGCCCGCATCGAGCGTCGCTTTGATGTGATGGCCAAGTTGCGTGTCGTTGCTGGCAATCTCGCGCAAGATGTCCCCTGTCGCGACAATTGGCAGACCGAAGCGATCTGCCAATAATTGCGCCTGGGTGCCTTTGCCTGCGCCTTGCGGCCCCATCAAAACGTAGATATTCGCCATAAATCTCAATACGACCGTCGCGCGCGCAAACGCCGTCCGCGCGGGCCGAGGAACCCATCATAATGACGCATGATCAACTGCGACTCGATCTGGTTCATCGTGTCCATCGCCACGCCGATGACGATTAGCAGGCTGGTGCCGCCAAAATAGAAATTCACGCCGATGCCGGTTGTGATCCATGAGGTCAGCGGGTTGCCACGCAGCAGGTTATCGAGCGACTGGCCGATGAATGGCAGATACTGAACCGCGAACCCCGAAAGGATGAACTGCGGCAGCAAGGCGACTGCTGCAAGGTAGATGGCACCGGCGGTCGTCAGCCGCGTGAGAATCTCGTTGAGATAATCCGACGTGCGCTTGCCAGGACGGATGCCCGGAATGAAAGCGCCGTTCTTGCGTAGATTGTTCGCCACTTCGTCGGTGTTGAAGATGATCGACACGTAGAAGAAGGTGAAAAAGATGATCGCCGTCGCGTACAGGAGATAATGCAGCGGATGCCCCTGCCCGCCAAGCTCGCTGGCCAGCCGACCGAGCCAGGCTTTCCAGCCAGTCGTACTATCGGGGTCGCTTCCCAGAAACCCTAAGATCGTTTGTGGGAACGCCAGTATCGATGACGCAAAGATCACCGGGATGACGCCGCCCATGTTGACCTTCAACGGCATATGGGTCTGCTGCTGTGGGATGCTCTGGCGACCGACCATGCGCCGCGCATGGTTGATGGGAATCTTGCGGAAGCCGCGCTCGACGTAAACAATCGCCGCGATAACCAGCACCATCGCCACCACCAGCAAGATGACGCCGATAGCCTGGCCGGTGCCGCCGCCAGTGATCTTCTCGTAAAGGGTCTGCACTGCCGACGGCAGGCGCAGCACGATGCCCGCGAAGATGATCAAGCTGATGCCGTTGCCAACGCCGCGCTCGGTGATCTGCTCGCCGAGCCACATGATGAAGGTCGTTCCCGTCGCCAGCGTCAACATCGTCATCAGAACGAAGCTCAACCCCGGATTGTAAACCAGATTACCGGAAGTTGTGGCTTGATTCTGCAACCAGTAAGCGATGCCGAACGATTGCACGGCGCAGAGCACGACCGTCAGGTAGCGGGTGTATTGTGTGATCTTGCGGCGGCCAAGATCGCCCTCTTCCTGTAAGGCTTTGAGCCGTGGGCTCACGACGGTCATCAACTGTAAGATGATTGACGCCGTGATGTAGGGCGTTATGCCGAGCGCGAAGATCGACACGACCTTGAAATTGCCGCCTGAGAACAGATCCATGACGCCGGCCAGGCTGCGGTGCATGGTGCCCTGTTCCCAGAGGTTCGCCAGCACCTTGGGGTCGATGCCCGGTGTACGTACGTGCGAGCCAATGCGGTAGATGGCTAGCATCGCCAGCGTGAACAGAACACGCTTTCGCAGGTCAGGCACGGTAAAAATGTTGCGGATGCTGTTGACGAAATTCTCGATCATGACTTTGCAATTCCCTTGAGCGATGAACGAATCGCGCGCGGCGATTTCTGGTTAAACGTTTCCTGACTATTTTACATGAAGGGAAGCATAAACCAGAAATCGAAATGGCGGTTAAGCCTCGAAGCCCGCACCGACCAGGCTGGCCGTGCCGCCGGCAGCTTCGATCTTCTCTTTGGCTGCTTTCGTGAAGCGATGCGCCGTCACGCTCAGCTTCCGGTCGAATTCGCCGCCGCCCAGGATGACGACGCCCTCGAAGCGCGCCAGATGGCTCTTTCTGATCAGGCCGCGCTCGACCATCAATTCGGGGGTGATCTGTTCCCCCTCGTTGAAACGCTCTGCCAGTTCGGCAAGCTGCACTTCAATCCAAACCTTCTTGAAGATGTTAGTGAAGCCGCGCTTCGGAAGCCGCCGTTGCAGCGGCATCTGGCCGCCCTCAAAACCGGGACGGCCCGAATAGCCGGAACGCGATTTCTGACCTTTATGGCCGCGCCCCGAAGTCTTTCCGAGTCCTGAGCCGGGGCCGCGCCCAACGCGCTTCTTGTCTTTGTTTGCGCCCTTCGGCGCGCCGATGTTGTGTATGCCTATTGCCATTGCTTTGCTCCGGGGGTCAGGGGTCAGGGGTCGGGGGCCGGTCAGAACGTCGCTTCCTTCACCGGCCCCTGGCCCCCGACACCCGGCCCCTATTCAATGATTCGCAGCAGATGCGGAACCTTTTTGACCACCCCACGCATGGACGGGGTATCCGGTCGTTCGACGACTTGATTGAGCTTCGTCAGCCCCAGGCTGCGGACGATCACTTTGTGCGCTTTAGGCGCAGCGATGGTCGAACGATACCATTGAATCTTAATCGTCTGGCCCTGCGCTTCGTTATTGGCCGTTGCCATGGATGACTCCCTTTAAGCGATTTCAAATCTCGTAAGTGAAATCTGAAACCGGTGATTATGCGGTTGCCGCTTCTTCCGCCGCCTGACGGCGCAGCCGCGCGACCATGGCCGGGTCCTTCAATTCCTTGAGACCTTCAAAAGTAGCGCGGACTACATTGTGTGGATTAGAGGTGCCAATCGATTTGGTCACCACGTCGCGCACGCCGACAAGCTGCATGATGGCACGCACCGCGCCACCGGCGATGACGCCCTTGCCTTCGGGCGCAGGCTTGAGCAGCACGCGCCCGGAGCCGAAGATGCCTGTCACTTGATGCGGCAAGGTGTTGCCTGAAAGCGGCACACGGATAAGATTCTTCTTGGCCGCCTCGATGCCCTTCTTGATCGCCAGCGGCACTTCGCGCGCTTTGCCGGAGCCGAAGCCGACGACGCCGTTCTCATTGCCGACGATGACGAGCGCCGCAAACGACAGGTTCTTGCCGCCCTTGACCACTTTGGTTACGCGGTTGATCGAAATTACCTGATCTTTCAAATCGAGACCTGATGCGTCAATTCGTTCCATTATTAAAACTCCAGTCCCGCTTCGCGCGCCGCTTCGGCGAGGTTGCGCACGCGCCCATGATAGATATAGCCGCCGCGATCAAAGACGATGCGCGTGATGCCCTTCTCTTTGGCGCGCTCGGCAATCGCTTTGCCGACCTCTTTCGCCGCTGCGACGTTGCCGCCGGTGCGACCCCGCCAATCCTTTTCGGTTGTCGACGCAGAGACCAGCGTCACGCCCTGCGCATCATCAATCAACTGCGCGTAAATGTGATTCACGCTACGGAAGATCGCCAGACGCGGGCGCTCGCCCGTGCCGCCAACCTTACGGCGGATGCGTTGATGGATCGCCCGCCTGATGTCTTGTCTGCTTTTCTGTGCCATCTCATTTATCCCTTCGGTCGCTGATTGTGCAACGTTAGCCGCATCACTTCAGCAACTTTCAAATCGGAACCCATGACCGGTGATCGATTGAAGATGTTGTTCCAATCACAGTTCGCCGGTCATGGGTTAGGTTCTTTCTACTTGCCGGTCTTGCCAGGCTTGAGCTTCAATGCCTCGTTGGCGTAGCGCACGCCTTTGCCTTTATAGGGATCAGGGCGGCGCAATGACCGCATGTCGGCAACGATCTGGCCGACCTGCTGTTTGTCTATGCCGCTGACCGTCAGCGTCGTCTGGTATTGCTGAATCGGCTTGTTGACGCGCTCGGCCTTCACATCAATCCCCGTCGGCAGGGGAAATTCAATCGGATGTGAATAACCGAGATTGAAGATGACGCGACTCTTCTGCAACTCCACTTTGTAGCCAACGCCGACGATGTCAAGCTGACGCGTATAACCGTCAGTGACGCCGGTAACGGCATTCTGTACCAGAGCCCGCGCCAGCCCGTGCACGGCGGCGTAGTCGTCGCTTTCGCGCTCAGCGATGAGTTGATCGCCGTCGATGCGAAACTTGATGCCGCCGGGCAGGTTGGTCGTCAGTTTGCCTTTCGGGCCAGTCACTTCAATGACGCCATCGGTGATGTTGACTTTGACGTTCTTTGGAATGCTTATCGGCTTCTTGCCTATTCTCGACATGATGCTAACTCCGTAAACCGTGACGCCTGACCAGTGACAATGCGGTTCGCGCCTGTCGCTGGTTGGTGTTCACTTCCCTCTTAGTAGACACGGCAGAGCAACTCGCCGCCGATTTTATCGCGTCGCGCCCGGCGGTCGGTCATCACGCCGCGCGACGTGGAGATTATATTAATGCCCATGCCGCCAAGGACGCTCGGCACCGCCGAGCCTTTGATGTAGACGCGACAGCCGGGCTTTGAGACGCGCTCAAGCCGCGACATCACCAACTCGCCCTTCGTGCTATAACGCAGATAGATGCGGATGTTGCGGCGCACGCCTTCGCCGATCATCTTGTAGTTGTTGATGAAGCCTTCTTCCTTCAAAATGCGCGCGATCTCCAGCTTGATCTTCGAGACCGGCACGTCTACCTTCTGGTGCTTGGCCGCATACGCATTGCGTATGCGTGTCAGCATATCAGCAATTGGATCTGTCATCACTTCTCCTGAAATTGGTGGTCGGTGGTCGGTGGCCGGTAAGACATGTTTCTCACCGACTACGGACAACCACCCACCGGCAATTTACCAGCTCGACTTGGTTACGCCGGGAACGTGGCCTTCGAGCGACAGCAAGCGAAAGCAGATGCGGCACAACGCGAACTTGCGCAGGTAGCCGCGACCACGACCGCAGCGGCGGCAACGGTTGTGCACGCGCGACGTGAAGACATTCAAATGCATGCCTGCCGCTTTGGCGCGCTTGACCTCTTTCTTGCCGGCTGCGCCGTATTGCTCTTTGATTCGCTGCTTGGCATTTGCCAGCGCCCGTTTCAACTCATTCGCCTTATAAACTGATGATGTTCTTGCCATCTTTCCTCTTTAACACTGATCAGTGGCCAGTTATCAGTTGCCGGTTGAATCCGGGTCGATAACTGCTAACTAATTACTGGCGACTACTTCATAAACGGCATGCCGAATTGCCGCAGCAAAGCGCGGCCCTCTTCGTCTGTGCGCGCCGTGGTCACTATCGAAATGTTCATTCCCCGGGTGCGATCAACTTTGTTGAAATCAATCTCCGGAAAGATCAATTGATCCTTGATGCCAATCGTGTAATTGCCGCGACCATCAAAGGCGCGCGGGCTGACGCCGCGAAAGTCGCGCACGCGCGGCAGCACGGCGTTGATGAAGCGATCCAGGAATTCATACATGCGCTCGCCGCGCAGCGTCACGGCGACGCCGACCGGCATCCCTGTGCGCAGCTTGAAAGCGGCAATCGATTTCTTCGCTTTGGTGATGACCGGCTTCTGACCGGCAATCGTCGATAGCTCCATCATCGCCTGATCGAAGACCTTCGGATTGGTCTGCGCCTCGCGGCCCACACCCATGTTCAAAACAATCTTTTCGACCTTCGGCACGGCCATCGGGTTCGTGTAGTCGAACTCCTTCATCAAGGCCGGCAGAATTTCGCCTGTGTATTTTTCTTTCAGTCTGGCTGCCATTTCGCTTCCTCGTTACTGATGCGCCGGGGAACGCCTTCAGTAGCTTTCCTTACACGCCGCCGCTCTCACTTGAGAGCCGCCCCGCGCGGCTGATTCCTTTATTGTTTCTCGATTGCCGCGCCGCATTTTTTGCAGGCGCGATGGCGTTTGCCGTCTTCGAGCACCTGATGCGAAACGCGCGTCGCCTGGCCGCAGTGCGGACACAGGAGCATGACATTCGACACATCAATCGGCCCTTCGCGTTCAAGGATGCCCGACTGGACGCCGCGCCGCGAGTTCGCTTTGGTGTGTCGCTTGACGACGTTGACGCCCTCAACGATCACCTTGCGCTTGCGCTGCATCACCTCGATGATGCGCCCGCTCTTGCCACTATCCTTACCCGTGATGACGACAACGCGGTCGTTCTTTCGGACGTTGATTTCTACGTTCATATTCCCTCAGTCGGAGGTCGGGGGTCGGGGGTCGGGGGTCGGTCGAAAACTAAGTTTTCTTCACCGGCCCCTGGCCCCCGTCACCCGGCCCCTGCTTAAATCACTTCCGGCGCGAGGCTGACGATCTTCATGAAACGCTTCTCGCGCAACTCGCGGGCGATGGGGCCGAAGACGCGTGTGCCTACGGGTTCGTTATCAGGTTTGATAATCACCGCCGCGTTCTGATCAAAACGAATATATGTACCATCCCGGCGGCGCGTCTCTTTGCGCGTGCGGACGATGACGGCGCGCACCACCTGGCCTTTCTTGACCGCGCCATCGGGCGTGGCCTCTTTGACCGATGCGGTGATGATGTCGCCAAGCCCTGCACGCGATCCGGTGTGGCCGCCAACCGGCAGAATCATTGAAATCCGTTTCGCCCCGGAGTTGTCCGCCACCTCAAGGATTGATCTCATCTGAATCATGACTTTGTCTCCGACGGGTGTCGGGTGTCGGGTGGCAGTCAAAGGCTCGCTGCCGCTGACCAGACCCTGTCACCCGGCCCCTACCTCGCTCTCTGAATAATCTCGACGACGCGCCAACGTTTGCGAGCCGACAGCGGCCTGGTCTCGATGATACGCACCGTATCGCCGGTCTTGGCTTCCAGTTCGTTATGCGCCATAAACTTGGTGCGGCGGCGAATGTAGCGTTTGTACTTCGGATGGCGCACCAGGCGCTCGACGCGGACGACGACCGTTTTGGTCATCTTGTCGCTGGTCACCAGTCCGACTTTCACCTGGCGGCGTCGCTCACGTGTGGTTGCCGCTTTCGGTTCGTCTGCGCCGCCAACCGTCGCAGCCGCCTCTACGGGCGTCGAATCGTTGGCAGGCGAGACCTCTGTCAAGCTGTCTTCGCTCTGTGCGCCTTCGCCGGACTGCTCGGTTGAATTATCGTTTCTGTTCTCTTCCATACTCATCCTTCAGCGTGGCGCAGATTAGCAATCGCGCCGTGATTCCTATTTGCTCGCTTCAAGCTCGCGCTCGCGAATCAAGGTCAGCACCCGCGCCATATCCTTGCGCGCCTCGCGCAGATTCTTCACCACGTCATTGTTGCCGAGCGACAGCTTGAAGCGCATACGAAAGATGCTCTCCTTCAACTCGTCGACTCTGGCGTGCAGATCGGTATCATTCAAATCGCGAATCTCATCGGCCTTCATACCAGCCCTCCTGCCTCTTGATCTTTGCGCGTGATGAACTTGGTTTTGATGGGCAGCTTCTGCGCTGCCAGCCGCATGGCTTCGGCAGCCGTCTTCTCATCGACGCCTTCCATCTCGAAGAGGATGCGGCCCGGTTTGACGACCGCGACCCAACCTTCCGGCGCGCCTTTGCCCTTGCCCATACGTGTTTCAGCCGGCTTCTTGGTGATGGGCTTATCAGGAAAGATGCGAATCCAGATTTTGCCGCCGCGTTTGATGAAGCGGGTCATCGCCACGCGCGAGGCTTCGATCTGCTTGCCGGTGATCCACGCCGGCTCCATCGCCTTCAGCCCATATTCGCCGAAAGAAATCTCCGCGCCGCGCGTTGCCACACCGCTCATGCGCCCGCGCTGCTGCTTGCGATACTTCATTCGCTTGGGAATTTTATATTCAGCCATATTTCACCGATTTTGGATTTTGGATTTTAGATTTCAGATTAGCGGATCACGAATCGTTTCGTAATCCAAAATCCAAAATCTAAAATCCAAAATCGTTAAGCTCTTTTCGCCTGTGGCGCGCGGCGCGTGGTCAGTTCATCGCCACGGTAAATCCACACCTTGATGCCGATCACGCCAAAGGTCGTGTTGGCTTCGGCGAATCCGTAATCGATGTCGGCGCGCAGCGTGTGCAGCGGCAGACGACCTTGCAGATACCACTCGGAGCGCGCGATTTCCGCGCCATTCAAGCGCCCGGAGACGCGCACCTTGATCCCCTGCGCGCCGAAACGCTGAGCGTTTTCGACCGCTCGCCGCATGGCGCGGCGAAAGGCGATGCGCTTCTCCAGTTGCTGGGCGATCTGCTCGGCCTGAAGCTGTGCGTTCAACTCAGGTTTGTGAATCTCCTGAATGTTGACGTAGACCTCACGGCCAGTGCGCTCTTTGATCTCCTGCTTCAGCTTATCGATCTCTGCGCCCTTACGCCCGATGATGATGCCGGGACGCGACGTGTGAATGATGATCTTCAGCTTGTTGGCGGCGCGCTCAATGTCGATGTTAGAGACGCCCGCGCCGGCAAAGCGCGCCTTCAACTCGCGCTTCAGCTTGAGGTCTTCGTGCAGCAGATCGGCATATTCGCGTTTGGCGATCCAGTTGGAATGCCACGAACGATTGATGCCGAGCCGAAATCCATACGGATGAACTTTCTGACCCATAGTTACTCTTCTTTCTCCGTCTCGACTTCGATGGTGATGTGATTCTGCCAGCGGCGCTCGCGGTAGGCGCGGCCCATGGGCGCTGGGCGTACCCGGCGACGGTATTTCGTCGGGCCAAGATCAACCATCGCTTTCGACACTTTCAGATGATCAACGTCAATCGATACGTTGAGTTGTTCGGCCTTCTGTTCGGCGTTGGCAATGGCCGAGCGCAAGGTCGTTTCAATCGGCGTCACCGCGCGTTTGTTGGTGCCCTTCAAAATCGCCAGCGCTTCGTTGACGTTGCGCCCGCGAATCAGGTCGATGACGAGCCGGGCTTTCTGCGGCGAGCCTTTGATGTACTTGGCGACTGCGCGTGCCTTCATCGCTTACCTGCCTCCCTTCTTGACAGACTTGTCACTCTTTTCGGGGTGGCCTTTGAAATGGCGCGTCGGCGAGAATTCGCCGAGTTTGTGACCGACCATGTTCTCCTGAATGTAGACCGGGATGAATTTCTTGCCGTTGTGAACCGCGAGCGTGTGGCCCACCATTTCAGGCGTGATCGTCGAGCGCCGCGACCAGGTTTTATGAACGCGTTTCTCGTTCGCCTGATTCATTCGTGTAATGGTCTTCAACAGGGGTTCGTCAATGAACGGCCCTTTTTTAATTGATCTTGCCATAACTCACTCAGTGGTCAGTGGTCAGTGATCAGCGGTCAGTAAACAGCAGCCTGAACTGGCCGCTGACCACTGACCTATTGATCACTGCCGTTATTTCTTGGCTCGGCGCACGATGAATTTGTCGGTGCGCTTGTTGTTACGAGTCTTATAGCCGCGCGTCGGCTGGCCCCAAGGCGTCACCGGATGACGACCGCCTGAAGTCTTGCCTTCGCCGCCGCCATGCGGATGATCCACAGGGTTCATCGCGACGCCGCGAACCTTCGGACGGCGACCGAGCCAGCGGGTGCGCCCTGCTTTTCCGAGGCTGACGTTACTGTGTTCAATGTTACCGATCTGGCCGACGGTCGCAAAGCACTCGATGTTGACGCGGCGAATCTCGCCCGAAGGCAGGCGAAGTTGTGCCCAGTCGCCTTCTTTGGCGACCAACTGCGCCGCGCCGCCCGCCGCGCGCACCATCTGCGCGCCCTTGCCGGGGCGCAACTCAACGTTGTGGATCGTCGTGCCGAGCGGGATAAAGCGGAGCGGCAAAGCATTGCCGGCGATGATGTCGGCTTCCGGCCCTGAGACCACCGTCTGACCGACTTTCAAACCGAGCGGCGCGATAATGTAACGCTTCTCACCATCGGCATAATGCAGCAGCGCGATGTTCGCCGAGCGGTTCGGATCATATTCGATGGTGGCGACTTTGGCCGGAATGCCGGTCTTGTCGCGCTTGAAATCGATAATCCGATACTGCCGCTTGCTGCCGCCGCCGCGACGGCGCATGGTGATGTGACCGTCGTTGTTGCGCCCTGAAATGCGCTTCTTCGGCGCTAGCAGCGGCTCATACGGCTGATCGTTTGTGAGCTCGTCGCGCGTGAGATACGTTTGATAGCGCCGCGCCGGTGATGTCGGTGTTAGCTTTTTAATTCCCATCGCTTTTCCATTTTGGATTTTGGATTTTGGATTTTGGATTTGAGAAGCGAACGCTTGTCCGCCAATCTAAAATCCGAAATCTAAAATCCAAAATTGTTAGATCGCGTCTTCGTACATTATCGGCTTTTCGCCGCTCTTGAGCGTAACGTAAGCTTTCTTCCAATCAGAGCGGCGGCCTACTTCGCGGCGCATCGGCAGACGCTTCTGCTTGCCGCGATAATTGACGACGCGCACTTCATCGACTTTGACCTTGAAGATCTGCTCGACGGCGCGCTTGATTTCCGGCTTGGTGGCATGTACGTTGACCTTGAGCGTGAGCAACTGGCGGTCGTTGCCGTTGCGCCCCATGGCTTCCGGCTCATCTTTCATCGTCAACGCCTTCTCGGTAATGACCGGCCCTTTGATGACGTCCCAAATCGTTTTCATGACTATTCCTCTTGCGCTTCCTGCGGCTCTTCTTCGGCTGGCTGCGGTTCATCTTCGACTGGCTGCGGCTCATCGGCTGGCGCTTCGGGCGCTTCGTCGGCCTGGGTTGCCTGAGCCTCTGCCTTGCCGCCCAACTGCTTATCGAGCAGCGCTGCTGCCTCGCGCGTCAACGCCACCTGTTCGTGCGTCAGCAGGGTGTAGACGTTGATGCCGCTGAGCGACACGCATGTAACGTTCTGCACATTACGCGACGACAGCGTCAGGTTGCCGTTTTCGAGCGCCTCAACGATCAGCGTGCGGCCTTCGAGTCCGAGCGCGGCGAGCGTCGCCAGGAAGTCTTTCGTCTTATGCGACTCCATCTCGAAGTTCTCAATGACGACCAGCCCGCCTTCGCGCAGCCGCTCCGACAGCACCGAGCGGATCGCCCCGCGCCGCATCTTCTTCGGAATACGATAAGACCAATCGCGCGGCTGCGGCCCGTGGACGTTGCCGCCGCCTTTCCACAACGGGCTGCGAATTGAAGCGATGCGTGCGCGGCCCGTGCCCTTCTGCTTCCAGAGCTTCTTGCCCGACCCACGCACATCTCCACGCGTCTTGGTCGCGCTGGTGCCGGCGCGTTGATTCGCCAGATAGGATTTGACCGCCTCGTAAATCAGCGGCTTATTGAGCGGCGCACCGAACACATCGTCGGAAAGTGTAAGCTCGCCCACTTCTTCGTTCTTCAGATTCTTAACCTTCACAACAGGCATTGTCTTGCTCCATCACGAAAGTGATGAGTGATGAGCCGCAAGTGAAGAGTGGCGAGTTGCTATTCAACTCATCACGTATCACTCGTTACTCATGACTGATCATTGCGCCTTCTTAATCAACACGTATGCGCCATTCGGCCCCGGAACCGCACCGTGAATCATCAGTAGATTGTTATCCGTGTCGACGGCGACAACGCGCAGGCTTTTGATCGTCTTGCGCTCGTTGCCCATATGGCCTGCCATCTTCGTGCCCTTGATGACCCGCGACGGATAGGCGGATGCGCCGATGCCGCCGGGCGCACGATGAAACATCGAGCCGTGTGTCGCCCGCCCGCCGTGAAACGCATGGCGTTTGATGAAACCGGCGAAGCCGCGCCCCTTCGAGCGACCGATGATCTCCACGAGGTCATCTTCGTTGAAGATGTCGACGAGAACTTTATCGCCAACATTGGTGCCTTCCTCGCTCGCCTGTACGCGCACTTCGCGCAGTACGCGCGTTGGCGGCACGCCGGCACGCTTGAAGTGCCCTTCAGTCGGCTTGTTCACCCTGCGCGGCGCTTTCTCTTCGACCAGGCCGATCTGCACGGCGTCGTAGCCATCCGTATTGACCGTCTTCTTCTGCACGACGATACACGGGCCGGCCTTGATCACCGTCACCGGCGTCACCGAACCATCGTCGGCAAATATCTGCGTCATTCCGAGCTTCTTGCCAATAATTCCGTTGACCATGTTTCTAGTCCTGAGTCCTGAGTCCTGAGTCCTGAGTGCAGAGCTTTCCCTTAGAAAAACTCGGCGCTCAGCCCTCAGCCCTCAGCACTTTATTTGTGGTCCTTGCCGAAGGCTTTGATTTCAACATCCACGCCCGCCGGCAGATCGAGCTTCATCAGCGCGTCAACCGTCTGCGGCGTCGGGTCGAGAATGTCCATCAGCCGCTTGTGCGTGCGAATCTCGAACTGTTCGCGCGACTTCTTATCAACGTGCGGGCTGCGCAACACGGTGTACTTATTCTTCACCGTCGGCAGCGGAATCGGCCCCGCGACGCGCGCCCCCGTGCGCTTGGCCGTGTCAACGATCTCAGCCGTCGACTGGTCAAGCACGCGGTAATCGTAAGCCTTCAAGCGGATGCGAATCTTTTCATTCAGCATAATTCTCTTTCAATCCTCGCTCGTGCTGCTTGGTACAAACAGCGGGAACGTTCACTAAAAGCCTTGTAACCAACTCCTGGAGCCCATTAGGCGGCTTCGCTTTACTCCAGAATTTCAGAGACCGTGCCGGCTCCTACCGTTCTCCCGCCTTCTCGGATCGCAAACCTCAACCCCTTCTCCATCGCTATCGGGTTGATCAACTCAATCTCCAATTGCGAATTGTCTCCCGGCATCACCATCTCCACTCCCTCCGGCAACTGCGCCACTCCCGTCACATCCGTCGTCCGAAAATAAAACTGTGGCCGATACCCACTGAAAAACGGCGTGTGCCTTCCTCCTTCTTCCTTCGTCAACACATACACCTCCGCCTTGAACTTCGTGTGCGGCGTAATCGAGCCCGGCTTCGAGATTACCTGCCCCCTCTCCACATCTATCCGATTCACCCCTCTCAGCAGCAATCCCACATTGTCTCCCGCCATCCCGCTGTCCAATAACTTCTTGAACATCTCCACTCCCGTCACCACCGTCTTGCGCGTTGGCTTGATCCCCACGATCTCCACTTCTTCGCCTACCTTCACCTGTCCCCGCTCAATCCTCCCCGTCGCTACCGTCCCTCGTCCGCTGATCGAAAAAATATCCTCCACCGGCATCAAAAACGGCTTATCGATCTCGCGCGCCGGCTGCGGAATGTAGGTGTCCACTGCTTCCATCAACTCATCAATGGTCTTCTCCCAGTCGCCTTCGCCGTTGAGCGCTCCCAAGGCCGACCCACGGATGATCGGAATATCATTGCCCGGAAACTCGTAGAAGCTCAGCAACTCGCGGACTTCCAACTCCACCAAGTCCAGCAACTCTGGATCATCCACGGCATCCACCTTGTTCATAAACACGACCATCGCCGGCACTCCCACCTGACGCGCCAACAAGATGTGCTCGCGAGTCTGCGGCATCGGCCCGTCGGTGGCTGCCACCACCAGAATCGCGCCGTCCATCTGCGCCGCCCCGGTGATCATGTTCTTGATGTAATCGGCGTGCCCCGGACAATCGACGTGCGCGTAGTGGCGATTGGCGGTCTCGTACTCGACGTGAGCGGTGGCAATCGTGATGCCGCGAGCCTTCTCTTCCGGGGCGTTGTCAATCGAGTCGAATGAGCGGAAGGCATTCTTGGGGTTATGCTTGGCCAAGACTTTGGTGATGGCCGCCGTGAGCGTCGTTTTGCCGTGATCGATGTGGCCGATGGTGCCGACGTTGACGTGCGGTTTGCTGCGATCAAACTTCTCTTTTCCCATTTTATCTAGCTCCTTTTTTCCGCGAACGGTCGCGTTAGCCGCTCGCCTGAGATGGAAAAATAATTACCTGCCAGTGCCTTTCACCTTGGCAATGATTTCTTCGCGCACACTGCGCGGCGCTTCTTCGTAACGATGGAAGTGCATCGTGTACGTGGCGCGACCTTGCGTTGCCGAACGCAGATCGGTCGAGTAGCCGAACATCTCTGACAGCGGCACAAGCGACGTAATGACCTGCGTGCCGGGGCGCGAGTTAATGCTTTCAATGCGACCGCGACGTGAATTGATGTCGCCGGTGATCGCGCCCATGTACTCTTCAGGGGCAACGACCTCGACCTTCATGATCGGTTCGAGCAAGACCGGCGCAGCTTTGGCGGCAGCATCTTTGAAAGCCATTGAGCCAGCGATCTTGAAAGCCATTTCCGAAGAGTCAACTTCGTGATAACTGCCATAATGCAGCGTCGCCTTCACGTCAACCATCTCGTAGCCGGCGAGCACGCCGCCTTCGAGGGCTTCCTTGATCCCCTGTTCGACCGGCTTGATATATTCGCGCGGCACCACGCCGCCGACGATGGCATTGACGAATTCAAAACCGACGCCCGGCTCAGATGGTTCGATCCTCACCTCCGCATGACCGTACTGGCCGCGACCGCCGGTCTGGCGCACAAACCTGCCGACCCCTTCTGCGGCGCGGGTGATCGTTTCGCGGTAAGCGACCTGCGGACGACCGACATTGGCATCGACGCCGAACTCGCGCTTAAGGCGGTCGACGATGATTTCAAGATGCAACTCGCCCATGCCGCTGATGATCGTCTGCCCGGTCTCCTGATCGCTCGTCACTTTAAAGCTCGGGTCTTCGGCGGCCAACCGCTGCAAGCCAATCGACAGCTTCTCTTGATCTTGACGGGTCTTCGGTTCGATTGCCTGTGCGATAACCGGCGCAGGAAATTCGAGCGCTTCGAGGATAATCGGGTGCGACTCTTCGCAGATCGTGTCGCCGGTCGTGACTTGTTTCAAACCCGCGACGGCAACAATTTCGCCCGCCGATGCCGCGTCAATGTCTTCGCGCTTGTTCGCGTGCATGCGCATGATGCGACCAACGCGCTCCTTCGAGCCGCGCGTCGAGTTCAAAGCGTAAGAGCCGGATTTGAGCGTCCCTGAGTAAATGCGCGCGAATGAGAGTTGGCCGACGTGCTTATCGGCCATGATCTTAAAGACGAGGCCGGAAAACGGCTCCTTCGGATCAGGCCGGCGCTCTTCTTCCTGGCCCGTCTTGGGATTGATGCCCATCACGGCGGGAACATCGAGCGGGCTGGGGAGATAATCGACGACGGCGTCGAGCAAAGGCTGCACGCCTTTATTTTTGAAGGCCGAGCCGGCAACCACCGGGACGATTTTCAGCGCGATAGTTTCGCGGCGCAAGGCGGCGCGCACTTCATCTTCGCTGACTTCTTCGCCGCCAAGATACTTTTCAGCAATTTGATCGTCGGCATCGGCAAGCGCCTCAATCATCTTCTCGCGCGCCGCTTCGGCGGCATCGCGAATCTCTGCTGGAATCTCGACAATGTCCGGCTCCGCGCCTTTATCTTCTTTTTTGTAAAGGACGGCGCGCATGGTCACCAGATCGACGATGCCCTGATGCTGGTCTTCAGCGCCGACAGGAAATTGAATCGCTACAGGGTTGGCGCTCAGGCGGTCGCGCATGGTTTGAATGGCGTGCTCGAAGTCCGCGCCCGGACGATCCATCTTGTTAATGAACGCGATGCGCGGAACGTTGTACTTGTCTGCCTGACGCCAGACGGTTTCCGACTGCGGCTGCACGCCGGCGACCGCGTCAAACACAGCGACGGCACCGTCGAGGACGCGCAGGCTGCGCTCGACTTCGATGGTGAAATCGACGTGGCCCGGCGTGTCAATGATGTTAACGCGATATTCTTCGTCGTTGCGCATCCAGAAGCAGGTCGTCGCGGCGGACGTAATCGTGATGCCGCGCTCCTGTTCCTGCTCCATCCAATCCATGACGGCAGTACCTTCATGCACCTCGCCGATCTTGTACGACACGCCGGTGTAATAAAGAATACGTTCGGTCGTCGTCGTTTTGCCCGCATCAATGTGGGCCATGATTCCAATGTTACGGAATTGCTGTAATGGTGCTTGCTTCGACATAACTCTCCAGGATTCCGTCGTCAGGATTGAGGATTCAGTTGATGACTGCGTCTGAATCCTAAGCCCTGACGGCAGAATCCTGCCCTCTACCACCGATAATGAGCGAACGCCTTGTTGGCGTCAGCCATGCGGTGTGTATCATCCTTTTTCTTTACGGCATTGCCGCGATTGTTCGCCGCGTCCAGAATCTCGCCGGCCAGCCGGTCAACCATGGTCTTTTCGCCGCGCCCGCGCGAATACGAAATCAGCCAGCGGATCGCCAGGCTGTTGCCGCGCGTCTTCTGATCAACTTCAATCGGCACCTGGTAGGTCGAGCCCCCGACGCGGCGCGATTTGACTTCGACTTTCGGCTTGACGTTGTCGACGGCCTTCTTGAACAGCTTCAGCGGATCTTCCTGAGTCTTCCCCTGAATCTGCGTCATTGCGCCGTAAAAGATACCTTCGGCTACCGTCTTTTTGCCGCCCCACATTAACGAGTTGATGAACCTTGTCACCATCGTTGAATTGTAGATGGGATCCGGCAGAACCTCGCGTTTTGCTGCTACTCGTCTTCTTGGCATAGTCTTTCCGAGTGATGAGTGAGGCGTGATGAGTGAGGCGTGATGAGTAGATCCTCTAACCCATCACGCCTCACTCATCACTCTCTGCTTACTTCTTCTTAGCCGGTGCGGCGGCCTCTTTCGGTCGCTTGGCTCCGTACTTCGAGCGTCCTTGCTTGCGATTGGCGACGCCAACCGCGTCGAGCGTGCCGCGCACGACGTGATAACGCACGCCGGGCAGGTCTTTGACGCGGCCCCCGCGAATCAACACAATCGAGTGTTCTTGCAGGTTATGGCCGATGCCCGGAATGTAAGTCGTGACTTCGATCTGGTTCGTCAGGCGAACGCGGGCGACTTTGCGTAGCGCCGAGTTCGGCTTCTTGGGCGTCTGCGTATAGACGCGCGTGCAGACGCCGCGTTTCTGTGGACATGACTGCAACGCCGGGCTCGATGTCTTATATTTAACGTTCTGACGTCCTTTGCGAACTAACTGGTTCAGTGTCGGCACGCTCTAGCTCCTTATCACACATTCGGGCCTGAGGCCCGGTCTTCGGATTCACCTGAGGATGGCGACAGCATCCTCAACGAAATGAGAGTGCAGGAAGCCGAAACGGCAGATGACAACTCTCAATCCCGTATCGGGGTTATGCTTCGATTAACGGGGACGTTCTGAATAGCTGCTGCGGATTCGGCCTCCCCCTGGCCCAACTTTTCTGTGGCGTGAGCTTTGGTGAACTGCTTGCAAGTCGGGAAGACCGCGTTTGAGCCGCTTCCTTTTACGCCACAATAACGTTTATTCCGTGTCCGGTTTCAATCAAACCACGCCTCCGCTGCATCAGAACCAAATAGCGTGGTTATTCCAAACGACAAACTATAGCGGCGTGGCTATTATTTGTCAACCCCGCCTCGTGCTTCGCGCATACGGAGAGTTGAGGTAAAACGATCTCTGTGGCGGCCCGCGCGCGCCGTTAAGATCTGCCGGGCCGGTGACAAAATTCCAGAGCGGCTGACAAAATACGTAACCTCAGGTGCAATGCTCAAGGCCGCAACCGGCGAAATTTGTCGTAAATCGCAAGTGTATTCCCCGAAAAGGCCGCCAGCGCACTGGGGAGCGACTGGCCCATGAACTGCTAATGTAGACCAAATTGCGCCGTGAGGATAATCTATGAAATGCCCGAGATGCCATGTTGAAGTACCGACTGAAGCCCTGCGCTGCCCCGATTGCAAGCTTCCCAAACCTAAGTCAATGATTGCTCAAGGCGGCAAAAGTAAGGCCCAATCTCCTCAGGCCGCCAAGGGCAAATCGCTGGGCGCTCCCAAGCCGGGAATGAAGCCCGAAAGAAAGCTGCCCAGGTGGGTCAGCATCGCCGCAGCCGCAGTCTCCGTCGTCTTGATCGCCGCCATCGGCGTCTATACCTACTGGTACTTTTCCAATATGACATCAGATCTTGATCCGCATCTCGCGCAACCGGCGATGCAGAAACTGCGCGAGATGCCTTCAAAGCTGGCGAATCTCACGATCGATCAATACCTGAATCAGGAGCTTGAAAAATCGCGGCGCGTTGGCAACCTTGTCAGTGTTCAGGGATGGGCGATGCGACCTGTACAAGGCAATCGGTCGAAAATGTTGATCTCCTTCTCATTTCAGGAGCGCGATAACACAGAGCAACGCGCCGAATGGCTGGCCGATCTGTCGCACGACACTTTCACGCCGCAAACCGATCTGGCCTCCGCCGCCTGGAAGCAATGATGAGGGTAGGAACGCCCTCCCGGTAGCGGCCATCGAGGATGTGATAGCCGGCTCGCAGCGTTTGAGGCCAGGGATGATCGGCAGGCAAAGATCGGCCTCTGCTTGAAAGCTGAGTTTCAAAAAAGATGGGGTGGAAAGATCCGCTTGGCGCGATCTCTCCACCCCGGTTTGGTTTCGATGTCAAGCAAGCGGTCAGCCTGCTTGACGATGATTAATCACCGACTTCTTTAGCTTCGACTTTTAACACATCAGCCGCCGGAAGCTCTTCATCGTAGTCGTAATCATCCGCTTCAGCGGTCTTGTCCGGCTCCAGTCGCATGCTGCGGTAGAACTCCATGCCGGTGCCGGCAGGTATCAACCGCCCCATGATGACGTTCTCCTTCAAACCGCGTAAGTAATCTACCTTACCGCTGATCGCGGCTTCCGTGAGCACGCGCGTGGTCTCCTGGAAGCTGGCTGCCGAGATAAACGACTCCGTCGACAGCGATGCCTTGGTGATGCCTAACAGCAAAGGCTCGGCCTGTGCCGGCTGGCCGCCTTCGGCAATCACGCGCTCGTTCTCATCCGAGAAGCGGAAGCGATCCACCATATCTTCGAGCAGGAACTCGGTGTCGCCCACTTCCTTGATGCGTACCCAGCGCAGCATCTGTCGCACGATCACTTCGATGTGCTTGTCGTTGATGTTGACGCCTTGCAGGCGGTAGACCTCTTGAATTTCATTAACCAGGTAACGCTGCAACTCCTCGATGCCGCGCACCGCCAGAATGTCGTGCGGATTGAGCGGCCCATCCATCAATGGCTCGCCGGCGCGCACGGTGTCGCCTTCCTGCACATTGATATGGGTGCCGCGCGGAATCGAGTATTCGCGCTTTTCGCCATCCGCTGCTTCGACGATAACCTTGCGCTGACCTTTGGTGATCGGCCCGAACTTGATGGTGCCATCGATTTCGGTCATCACTGCGGTTTCGCGCGGCTTGCGCGCTTCGAATAATTCGACGACGCGCGGCAGGCCGCCCGTGATGTCCTTAGTCTTGGTCGTCTCACGCGGAATCTTGGCGATGATGTCGCCCGGAGCCACCCGTACGTGCTCCTTCTCTTCCATCGGTTTTGTCATGCCCGTGGCTTGCGTGCCGCGCTTCTTCTTCCAGTCTTCGTAATCGCCGACCAGCAGGTTGGCGCGCACAGGCATCTGATAGGTCTTCAGCACCTTGTTCTTTTCATCGCGGATTTCGATGCGCGGCTGGCGCTTCTCATCCGGCGAATCTTCGACCACCAGGTGCGACAAGCCGGTCACTTCGTCGACCTCTTCTTTAACCGTCAACCCTTCAATCAAGTCTTTGAAGTGAACCGTGCCCTCGACCTCCGTCAGGATGGCGAAGGTGAACGGATCCCATTCGGCCAGTTCCTGACCTTCTTCGACGTGCTGGCCGTCTGTAACCTTGATCGTCGCACCATAGACGATCTGATAGCGCGAGGTTTCGCGCCCGCGCTCGTCAATCAGGACGATTGAGCCGTTGCGGTTCATCGCCACCAGATCGTTTTCACGATTGCGCACCGTGCGCAACTCTTCAAACTTCACCGTGCCCGTCGTCTTCGCTTCGTGCTTGGTGATTTCGCTCACACCGCCGGCGACGCCGCCGATGTGGAAGGTGCGCATCGTCAATTGCGTGCCCGGCTCGCCAATCGATTGCGCCGCGATGACGCCGACCGCTTCGCCGAGTTCGACGACGCGCCCGGTTGCCAGATTGCGACCGTAGCATTTAATACAAACGCCGCGACGCGATTCGCAAGTGAGCACCGAGCGAATGCGTACACGTTCGATGCCGCCGGCGCGCTGAATCTGTGACGCCAGGTCTTCGGTGATCTCTTCGTTAGTCGGCACCAGCACTTCACCGGTGATCGGGTCGGTGACATCAACCAGGGCGACGCGCCCGATGATGCGGTCGCGCAACGATTCGATCTCTTCGCCGCCTTCGACAATGGCCGTCGCAACGATGCCGCGCAAGGTGCCACAATCGTATTCGGTGAGAATCACGTCCTGCGCCACGTCAACCAGCCGGCGCGTCAGGTAGCCGGAGTCCGCCGTCTTGAGCGCCGTGTCCGCCAGACCTTTGCGCGCGCCGTGCGTCGAGATGAAGTACTGCAAGACGTTCAAGCCTTCGCGGAAGTTGGCGCGAATGGGCGCTTCGATGATTTCGCCCGACGGCTTGGCCATCAATCCGCGCATGCCTGCGAGCTGGCGAATCTGCTGCTTCGAGCCTCGCGCGCCGCTGTTGGCCATGATGAGAATCGGGTTGAGTTCGCCCGATTCATGTTCGACGCGATCCATCTCGTCAAACATGGCGCTGGCAACGCGCTCGGTCACGTCCGACCAGATGGCGATGACTTTGTTGTAGCGTTCGCCGTTGGTGATGATGCCTTCCTTGTACTGGTTCTCGATCTCGGCGACTTCGTTCTGCGCATGTTGAACCAACTGCACTTTCAAAGGCGGCGTCACCAAATCGTCGATGCCTATCGAGATGCCGGCGCGGGTTGCGTAAAGGAAGCCGACATCCTTGAGCTTATCCAGGAGCTTCACGGTCTCGGCGTGGCCCTGCCGCAGGTGGCAATAGTTGACCAGCGACTGCAACCCCTTCTTCTTCAGGTTGCCGTTGATGTAGGGGATCGTCGTGCCCAGCGCATCGTTGAAGATGACGCGACCGACGGTCGTATCGATGACGCGGTTGACCACACGCCGAGAGGTCGCGCGAATGATATCCTGATCGTCGCGCTCGCTCTGCAAGTCGATCAACTCGCCCGAATACATTAACTTGATCGGCGTCTGCGTGTGCACCTCGCCAGCGTCCAGCGCCAGCAGCACTTCGTCGGCCATCGCGAACTTGCGGCCCGCAAATTTGTCGTCTTTCTTGGCCGTCGTCAGGTAGTAACAACCCAGGACGATGTCCTGCGTCGGCACGGCGATGGGCTGGCCATTGGCCGGCGAAAGGATGTTGTTCGAGGCCAGCATCAGCACACTGGCTTCGACCTGCGCTTCGGGCGAAAGCGGAATGTGCACGGCCATCTGGTCGCCGTCAAAGTCAGCGTTGAACGCCGTGCAAACCAGCGGATGAATCTTGATGGCCTTGCCTTCGACCAGCACCGGCTCGAAGGCTTGAATGCCCAGACGGTGCAAGGTCGGCGCGCGGTTCAAGAGCACAGGGTGCTCGCGTATGACTTCTTCGAGGATGTCCCAGACGACCGCCTCTTGCCGTTCGACCATCTCTTTGGCCTGCTTGATCGTCGCGGCATAGCCTTTCTTTTCAAGCAGGTTGTAGATGAATGGCTTGAACAGTTCAAGCGCCATCTTCTTCGGCAGACCGCACTGATGCAGCTTGAGTTCGGGGCCGACGACGATCACCGAACGGCCCGAATAGTCAACTCGCTTGCCAAGCAGGTTCTGGCGGAAGCGGCCCTGTTTGCCTTTGAGCGTATCCGACAAAGACTTCAGCGGGCGATTGTTCGCGCCCCTGAGCACGCGGCCACGGCGTCCATTATCGAACAAGGCGTCGACGGCTTCCTGAAGCATGCGCTTTTCGTTGCGCACGATGACCTCAGGAGCTTTCAACTCGATGAGCTTCGACAAGCGGTTGTTGCGGTTGATGACCCGGCGGTACAGATCGTTCAGATCGCTGGTCGCAAAGCGCCCGCCATCGAGCGGCACCAGCGGCCTGAGCTCCGGCGGTATGACCGGGATGACATCGAGAATCATCCAGTCCGGGTGATTGCCCGAACGACGGAAGGCATCGACGACCTTCAGCCGCTTGGAATACTTGAGCTTCTTCTGCTGCGAAGTTTCGTCCTTCATCTTCTGGCGCATCTCTGTAGCCAGATTGTCGACATCGACGCGCTTCAGGTGCTCTTTGATGGCTTCAGCGCCCATCTTCGCCGTGAAGCGACCGGCATACTCCGACATCAACTGGCGATAGCGCTCTTCGGTCAGCAGATCTTTCTCCTTCAACTCCGCGACATCGCCCGGATCGATGACGATGTAGGATTCGAAGTAGAGCACTTTCTCCAACTCGCGCAGCGGAATATCGAGCAAGTGGCCGATGCGCGAAGGCAATCCTTTGAAGAACCAGACGTGCGAGCACGGGCTGGCCAGCTTGATATGGCCGAGGCGCTCGCGGCGGACTTTGGATTGGGTAACCTCGACGCCGCACTTGTCGCAGACGACGCCTCTGTGCTTCATGCGTTTATACTTGCCGCACAGGCATTCCCAGTCGGTGACCGGCCCGAAAATTTTCGCGCAGAACAACCCGTCCCGCTCAGGCTTGAACGTGCGATAGTTGATCGTTTCCGGCTTGGTCACTTCACCGTGTGACCATGAAAGAATTTTATCGGGTGAAGCCAGACTGATTCGAATCGCTTCAAAGTCAGGTGCCAGGTTCGTCTTCTGTTCGTGTGTTCTAAACATTACGTTCACCTTCCTCTGTTTCGATTTTGGATTTCAGATTTTGGATTTTGGATTGAAGGCGCGAGCGTTTGCGTCCGCACCCGCAATCCAAAATCGGCAATCCGAAATCCAAAATCCCATTACTCAGTTACCACTTCCTCTTCGCTGCGGCGCATCAGTTCAACGTCGAGACAGAGCGATTGCAACTCGCGGATCAGAACGTTGAAAGATTCGGGGACGCCGGGGTCGAAGTCGGCCTCGCCTTTGACAATCGCTTCGTAGATCTTCGAACGCCCCGCCACATCATCGGACTTCGCGGTCAGCAACTCTTGCAGGATGTGTGCTGCGCCGTAAGCTTCCAGCGCCCAGACTTCCATTTCACCGAAGCGCTGGCCGCCAAACTGCGCCTTGCCGCCCAGCGGCTGCTGGGTGATCAGCGAGTATGGCCCGATTGAGCGCGCGTGAATCTTGTCGTCTACCAGGTGCGACAGCTTCATCATGTAGATGTAACCGACCGTCACCTTCTGCTCGAACGGCTCGCCCGTCATGCCGTCAAACAACGTCGTCTTGCCTGACGTTGGCAGTCCGGCATACTCAAGCAGCCGCTTGATGTCGGCTTCGCGCACGCCGTCAAAGACTGGCGACGCGAACGGAATGCCGTCGACCAACTGGCGCGCATGGTCAACGATGTCAGCATCGGCCATCGTCGAGAAACGCTCCTGATGTTCGGGCAGCGTGAAGATGTCTTTGTAGATCTTGCGAATGCGGTCGGCACGCGCCTCATCCGAAAGCAGGTCGCCGAGCATTTTGCCGATTGCTTTAGACGCCCAGCCGAGATGCGTTTCGAGAATCTGACCGACGTTCATGCGCGAAGGCACGCCGAGCGGGTTCAGGACGATCTCGACCGGAGTGCCGTCGGGCGAATACGGCATATCCTCTTCGGGGAGGATGCGCGCAATGACGCCCTTGTTTCCGTGACGGCCCGCCATCTTGTCGCCCACCGACAGCTTGCGCTTCATGGCGACGAAGACCTTGACCATTTTGATGACGCCCGGCGGCAACTCGTCGCCCTTCTTCAGCTTCTCGACGTTTTCGCTGTGAAGCTGTTGCTGGACTTTGATCTGCCGTTCGGTGCGGCGCTCGATTTCGGCGATCTCGGATTGAATATCCAATCTCGCGTTGGCGATGTCGACCTTGCGCAAAGCGCCGAACTCGACGCCTTCCAACTCCTCGCGCGTCAGCTTGGTGCCTTTCGAAAGCACCTTCTTGCCCTTGTAGCTCAGGTCTTCGGAAAGCCGCTGGCCTTCGAGCAATTCGTAGATGCGCTTGTTGCGCTCGTCTTCGAGGATGCGGATTTCGTCGCGCAGGTTCTTTTCGAGTTTCTCCTCTTCGGAGCGCTCGATGGCCAGGCTGCGCTCGTCTTTCTCTGCACCCTTGCGCGTGAAGACCTTAACGTCAACGACGATGCCGTCAATTCCTGGCGGGCAGGTGAGACTGGCGTCACGCACATCGCCGGCTTTTTCGCCGAAGATGGCGCGCAGCAGTTTCTCTTCCGCCGTCAGTTGGGTCTCGCCCTTTGGTGTAACTTTGCCTACAAGAATCGAGCCGGGCTTGACGTATGCGCCGATGCGGATAATCCCCGAATCGTCGAGGTCGCGCAGCGCCGATTCCGAAACGTTCGGAATGTCGCGGGTGATCTCTTCGGGGCCGAGCTTGGTGTCGCGCGCTTCGACTTCAAGCTCTTCGATATGGATCGAAGTGAACGAATCTTCCTTGACCAGCTTCTCGCTGACCAGGATGGCGTCTTCAAAGTTGTAACCGCGCCACGGCATGAAGGCGACGAGCACGTTGCGTCCCAGAGCCAATTCGCCGCCCTGCGTGCAAGGCCCGTCGGCGATTACGTCGCCCTTATTGACATGCTGGCCTTCGCGGACAATCGGCTTCTGGCTGATGCAGGTGTTCTGGTTCGAGCGCTTGAACTTCGTCAACTGGTAAATGTCGGCGTTGATCTCGCGCGAGGTCGTGCCGCCGATGCCGTGCTCGGCGCGGATGATGATGCGCTCCGAGTCTACAGAGTCAACGATGCCGTCGCGTCGCGCCAGCACCACGGCACCCGAATCCTGCGCCGTGACACGCTCCATGCCTGTGCCCACCAACGGCGCTTCAGCCCTGAGCAGCGGCACCGACTGGCGCTGCATGTTCGATCCCATCAGCGCCCGGTTGGCGTCGTCGTTTTCGAGGAACGGAATCAACGACGCGGCGACCGAGACCAGTTGCTTCGGACTGACATCAATGAACTCCAATTCATGCGGCTCATTGAAACGGAAATCACCGGCCTTGCGCGATGCCGTGCGCCCTTGCGTGATGTTGCCATGGCGGTCGATTTCAACCGACGCCTGGCCGATGGTGTAGCGGTCTTCTTCCCACGCCGACAAGTAGAACGGATACGGCTCGTACTCCGCCGCCGCCCGGCCATCAGCCGCGAGCTTCTTATTCGCCTTGTCGACCTGGTCTTTCGCCAGATGGTCGCCGATGCCGAATTCGCTATCACCAGCCGAGAGAATGCGAACGTAATCTATAACACGCCCGTTCTCGACCTTGCGATAAGGCGACTCGATGAAGCCGAACTCGTTGATGCGCGCGAAACACGAGAGGCTTGAGATCAGCCCGATGTTCGGCCCTTCCGGCGTCTCAATTGGACAGATGCGGCCATAATGCGTCGGGTGCACGTCGCGCACCTCGAACCCGGCGCGCTCACGGCTTAAGCCGCCTGGCCCAAGCGCCGACAAACGCCGCTTGTGGGTAATCTCCGACAGTGGGTTCGTCTGATCCATGAACTGCGAAAGCTGCGACGAGCCGAAGAACTCACGCACGGCAGCCGTTACCGGCTTGGCGTTAATCAGGTCGCGCGGCATCGCCGTCTGCATCTCCTGATGGATCGACATCTTCTCTTTGATGGCGCGTTCCATACGCACTAGGCCGATGCGGAACTGATTTTCGAGCAGTTCACCGACGGCGCGCACGCGGCGGTTGCCCAGGTGATCGATATCATCGGCATCGCCTATGCCTTTACGCATCTTCAGCACGTAGCCAATGACATCGACAAAATCTCTCGTCGACAGCGTCTGCTGCTCCAGCCGGTCGCGTTCCGGCTTGCCGAGCTTGATGTTCGCCTTCAAGCGGCCAACCCGCGAGAAATCGAACTTGCGCTCGTCGAAGAACATGCCGCGAAACAGATTCCACGCCGTCAGAATGGTCGGCGGATCGCCCGGACGCATCTTGCGATAGATTTCAAGGATGGCGTCGCGCGGCGTTTTCACCGAATCTTTCTTGAGCGTCTGGCTGATGACCGTGCCCACTTCATCGCGTTCGGGGAAGAAGATTTCGACTTCGGTGATGCCCGACTCGACTATCTGCTGCCACTCGCGCGCCGTCAGTTCGGTGTTGGCTTCAGCGATGACTTCGCCGGTTTCGTGATTGATCAGATCGTCGGTCAGGAAAGCGCCTTCAATCTCGCTCGGATCAATGACGACCGATTTCACCTTCGACTTGCGCAGCGTATCAATGTCGCGGCGCGACAGCTTCTTGGCGTTCGTGCCGCCGCGCACCAGAACTTCGCCTGATTTGTCTTCGACGTTCTCGGCAAGGTGTAAACCGACCAGACCTTCGTCCGGCTCAAATTGCAGCCGCCCGCCTTCAACCGTGGCTTTCAGCGAGTGGTAAAACATGCGCAGCACTTCGGCATCGGTGAAGCTCGAATGCTTGATGATGTCTTCAAGCTGCGAATCGGTGCCGATCTTGTCGAGATCGATCTTCTCCATCAAACCGAGGGCGCGCAAAAAGACTGTGCCGTAAAACTTGCGCTTGCGGTCAATGCGGACGTAGAGCAGGTTCTTCGTGTCGTACTCGAACTCGACCCACGAGCCGCGATAGGGAATGACTTTCGCCAGAAAGTAAGTGTTGTTGTTCGCCTTCTCGAAGAAGATGCCGGGCGAGCGATGCAACTGGCTGACGATGACGCGCTCCGTGCCGTTGATAATGAACGTGCCGTTGTCAGTCATCAGCGGGATCTCGCCGAAGAAGACTTCTTCTTCCTTGATGTCGCGGATAGACTTCTGGCCGGTATCCTCGTCCGTGTCCCAGACGGTCAGGCGAATTTTGACCTTGAGCGGCACGGCGTAGGTCATAGATTTTTCCTGGCACTCTTTTTCCGAATGCTTATGTTGTAGCGTCACCGGCTCGCCGCAGTTGTCGCAGAGCACCGGCGACACGCTGTTCATGGTGCCGCACTGCGAGCAGACCACCTCTTCGGCCTGATAAGGGTTGACGCGCAGGATCGCGCCACACGAGCGGCAGTTGGTGCGCAGATGATAGAGCCCTTCAAGCTGGCCGCACTTGCACTGCCAGTTGCCTATGGAATACTCAACGAAATCGAGTTGCGAGGTTTCGCGGAAGTCGGTGATCGGAAAGACCGAGCGAAAGACTGCCTGCAAACCAGTGTTTTCGCGTTCCGCAGGGAGCAGATCCATCTGCAAGAAGCGATTGTACGACTGGCGCTGAACCTCGATCAGATTAGGGATACGAATCGCCGTTTTGATGCGTGAAAAATCGAACCGCTCACGGCCCACGCCGTTGCCGCTGTTGAGTTGTGCTGACATATCTCTCCTTGATCAGAAGGCAAGAAAAAGCTTGCAGTGGGCAACACCGGTCCCAGCTCGGTTGGAGAAGCTCTTGCACGCAAAACGGGGTAAGTTATGCGAGTCAACTTCAAAGCTGAAACGATGAAACTCCACTGCAAGCCATTGAATTTTCGCAGACACAAATGCGAAGCACGGCTGGAGACACCTCATCCAACCGCGAGTTCCGCGTGTTTTTAAGCGCAAACTTAACTTTATTTCTGTCGCCGTCCTTTAACGTCCTAAAAGCTGATATTACACAGAAGCCGATCAATCGGTCAAGCCTGGATGGGGGTCGAGGGTCGAGGGTCAGAGGGCGGTGGTATGCGCTGACCACAAATCTACCGGCCCCTGACCCCTGGCCTTGGGCCCCTGACCATTACTTGAGTTCAACCGTCCCGCCCGCATCGGTGAGCTTCTTCTTGAGGGCCTCGGCTTCGTCTTTGGGTGCAGCTTCCTTGACCGCTTTGGGCGCTCCCTCGACAAGATCCTTGGCTTCCTTGAGGCCGAGAGCGGTGATCTCGCGCACGACCTTGATGACGCCGATCTTCTTGGCCGGATCGGCAAGCCCTGTAAGGATGACATCGAACTCATCCTTCTCTTCAACCACCGGAGCCGCTGCCGCCGCCGCCACCGGAGCCGCTGCCGCTGCCGCCGCCGACACGCCAAACGTCTCTTCCATCATTTTCACAAGCTGTGACGCTTCCAACAGCGAGAGGTCTTTAATTTGATCAACAATTACTTGAAGCTTTTCTGCCGACATATTCTATAGTCTCCTCTTAAAATCTTCTGCCTGGTAGCTCGGCAAGCCTGAGGCTCGCTCGGCTAACGCTCGGCGGCATCTCCGGTGCATCTCCGGTGAAGGCCAGCCAGCCACGCCGCCTCACTGACACGCTGCAAAGCGGCACTTCAACCCTGCGACAAACCGAGCGCCCGGCTTCCACAAACCGGCACTCGATTTTGGATTTTAGATTTTGGATTGCCGATTCAGAACTCGCGGCATCAATCCAAAATCTAAAATCTAAAATCTAAAATCCTAAGTGCTTTCCTTCTGGGCGCGCACCTGGTCGATGACCACCGTGAGATTGCGCGCCACACCAGCCGTCGCCACCGCCAGTCGCTGCGCGCCGCTGTTGATCAGGAACATGATCTTCGAGATCAAGACTTCCTTCGAGGGCATGGTGGCGAGCGCTTCAACGTCTGCCACTTGAATGGCGCGACCTTCGACGATGCCCGCTTTGAAGGAGAAGACCGGGCTCTCCTTCGCCCACTTTGACAGCACTTTGGCGAGCGTCACCGGATCATCTTTCGATAACGCGACGGCGGTTGCGCCGGTAAAGTTGTCTTTGATCTGCGCCATTGGCGTGCCTTCAGCAGCGCGTATCGCCAATGTATTTTTCACCACACGATAACTCAAGTTCGCCTGGCGCAATTCGCGGCGCAAACGCTCGTCGTCGGCCACCTTAATGCCTTGGAAGCTGACGACCAGGGCGTGCGGCGTTTCCTGAAACTCTTTGTGGAGAACGTCAATCTCCTGTGCTTTCTGTGCTCTTGTTTTCACGATTAACTCCCAGCCGATTTTAGATTTTGGATTGCCGATTTCGGATTGAGGGAATTGCTGCTACAAACTCGCTCCTTCAATCCAAAATCCAAAATCTAAAATCCAAAATCTAAAATTCAGCGGTGTTCAACTTGATGCCCGGCCCCATAGTGGACGAGATCGTCGCGTTCTTGACGTACTTGCCTTTGGCCGCCGACGGCTTGGCGCGCATCACCGCATCAATCAGCGTCTTGGCATTCTCTGCGAGCAATTGCGACTCAAAGCTCACTTTGCCAACGGGCGCGTGAATGACGCCGGTTTTATCGACGCGAAACTCGACCTTACCGGCTTTCGTCTCGCGCACGGCGCGGCCAACATCTGCGGTCACGGTGCCGGTTTTGGGGTTCGGCATCAATCCGCGCGGGCCGAGAATTTTGCCAAGCTGGCCGACCGCGCGCATCATGTCAGGTGTGGCAATCAGCGCGTCGAAATCGAGCCAGCCGCCCTTGATTCGCGTGACGATCTCTTCGCCGCCGGTTTCGTCCGCACCCGCTTCCTGTGCCTCTTGCAGCTTGTCCGGGGTCGAGGCGATGACGACGACGCGCTTTGACTTGCCGAGCCCGTGTGGCAAGACAATCGTGCCGCGCACCATCTGATCGGCCTTGCGTGGATCAACCCCAAGCGTCATGCCGAGTTCGACCGTTTCATCGAATTTCGCGTAAGCGATCTTCTTAGCAAGCTCGACCGCTTCAGGGACCGAATAGAGCCGGTTGCCTTCAACCTGCTCTGCCGCCGCTCTGTATTTCTTTCCTGCCATAGTATCTCTCCAGGTAATTAACGTGGCCGGCTGCAACAGCCCAGCCACTCCCTTATTTCATCCGCCTCGCCGTCTCGTTCCCTGAGATTCGCGCCTGCTGCATGCCTTGGAACTGGCCGCAGAAGCCTCTCCTGCGTTTAGGAGCAGGAAAATCCCGCGTGCGGGAACCGCCGAGTCGAACGCTTAGTCGACGACATCCAGCCCCATGTTGCGGGCTGATCCTTCAATCGTGCGCATCGCCGATTCAAGCGATGTGGTGTTGAGATCGGGCATTTTCGTGCGCGCGATCTCTTCGATCTGCTTGCGCGTGATGCGGCCAATTTTGTCACGATTGGGCCGCGCCGAGCCTTTCTCGATGCCGACTGCCTTCTTAATGAGGTCGGTAGCCGGCGGCGTCTTGGTGATAAAGGTGAAGGAGCGATCCGCAAAGACCGTGATGACCACCGGGATTTTCATATCGCCGATGTTCGCCGTCTTGGCGTTGAACGCCTTGCAGAACTCCATGATATTGACGCCGTGCTGGCCGAGCGCCGGGCCGATAGGAGGAGCGGGATTCGCTTTTCCCGCCGGGACTTGCAGCTTGATATATGCAGTGATCTTCTTTGCCATAATTGGGTCGTTTGCGAGCCAGCTTGTTCGGCTGAGACTCTCCCCTTTCTATTGTCAGTTACCGCTTTCAGTTCTCAGTGAAAAATTCTTTTCCGGCAACTGAGAACTGACAACCGGCAACTGCATTACTCTTCTTCAGAAAACGTCAACTTCTCGACATCGAGAAAGTTTAATTCGACAGGCGTTGAGCGCCCGAAAATTGTCACCATCACTTTGAGCACGCCCTTGTCGGGGTTGATCTCTTCGACCTGGCCGGTGAAGCCGCTGAACGGGCCTGAGAGAATTCTCACATGCTCGCCATGCGCAAATGTATGTTTGGGCTTCGGCTTTTCTGCTGCCTCCGTAACGTGATGCACGATCTGGTCAACTTCTTCAGGCGTGAGCGGCGTTGGCTTCTGACCGCCGACGAAGCCCGTGACTTTCGGCGTCGACTTGATCAGGTGCCAGACCTTCTCGCTGACCTCGCCATGTTCGTCGTTTTCAATTTCGACCAGAACGTAGCCCGGAAAGATCATGCGCGAGGTTTCGACGCGCTTCGAGCCGCGCATCTCGACGACGGTCTCAGTCGGCACGAGCACCTGGGTGATCTGATCTCCCATCTCATAAGCTTGAATGCGCGACTGTAGCGATTCGCGCACTTTCTTCTCGTAGCCCGAATAGGTGTGAATGATGTACCAGTTTGTCGGCATAAGGTCTGTGCCTACTTAAACACTTTCTCAAGCGACTCGAAGCCAAGGGTGATGAGGCGATCAACGCCCCAGAGATAAAAGCCGAAGAAGAAGATGGCAATCAAGACGACGACCGTCGTGCTCCAGACTTCGTTGCGAGTTGGCCAGCTGGTTTTTCGCAGCTCAAGTTTGACATTTTGATAGAACTCGCCGATGCGCCCGCCGAATGAAAGCTTCGACAAACGCGACGGGCGCTCGCCGCCATCATCGCCACTGCCGACGCCGCGTTCAGGCGTTTCTTGAAGCGCTTTCTCATCATCATCTGAAAACTCAGTCACTCGACTCATTGCTCCACCTCAAAGACAATCGGACAGGGGTACCAGGATTCGAACCCGGCCTTACGGTTTTGGAGACCGCCGTGCTAGCCGCTAACACTATACCCCTAACTCAGGCAGCCGGAAGCCGTTTTCAACGCCTGCCGGAAGCCGGCTTACTTAGATTCTTTGTGCGCGCGATGCACCCGGCAGTTATTGCAGAACTTCTTGAATTCAAGACGGTCGGGCGTCTTCTTCTTATTCTTCGTCGTGACATAATTCCGGTGCTTGCACTCGGTGCATTGCAGCGTGATGTTATCTCTCGCCATAAATCCTCATTTCAAGGCTCGTTTGCGCGGCTCATCGCCAGTTGCGCGGGCCTTCTGTCTCTTCCTTGTTTCCGGCTCCTTAATACAGTATTCCGCCGGCTTCACTTTACTCCAGAATTTCAGAGACCGTGCCGGCTCCTACCGTTCTCCCGCCTTCTCGGATCGCAAACCTCAACCCCTTCTCCATCGCTATCGGGTTGATCAACTCAATCTCCAATTGCGAATTGTCTC
>Ga0307468_100000040_pt1 | contig 65815 bp, 51 predicted proteins | sample atmdna_FD_203085 | JGI IMG/M metagenome (GOLD analysis project Ga0307468, IMG submission 203085) | Hardwood forest soil microbial communities from Morgan-Monroe State Forest, Indiana, United States - atmos_gases AM2C_05 | ecosystem: Environmental > Terrestrial > Soil > Temperate forest > Bulk...
GTGCAGGAATATCTTGAGCATCATCGTGATCCAAGCAATCGCGAAAACAATCGGATCATCCTTGAGTGAAAGGGACTTTCAGTCCCTGAAGCAACCTCTGCACTTTCAGTGCAGAATGGTTTAGTCTATCCACTTCAGCGTACCTCTAAATATACACCGGCACAATGTGGTATGGCAGGCGAGCCGTACCTCCGAACGCTCACAGGTCAAATATGGCGCACGGCGGGCCGTTTTACTGCGTCTTTTTTGGCTGGCGTGGCGGGTTTCAGCGGCAGTTCGCGCCTTCTCTAATGAAGGTTGGTGGAAACTGGCTTTTTCAATGCTTGAACTCTGGTTAGATAGAAGAATGCGCTGTCTAATCCGTCATTCAACGCGAGCGCGGGTAGCGCTAGGGGAGCCAGATCCCCGCCAGCTAACAGAAACCTACGGAATCAGCTCGCAAATCAGTAAGTAGTATGATTAGCGGTCGCGAGTCCTATAGGTTACCAATTCATTTCTAAGGAGGATTATCTCAATGAGCAGCGGACAAAACATCGCCGTTTACATTAACAACCTCGACACTCAAAATCCCACCCCACAACAACTCCAGCAGCTTCAAGGGTACGCTTCGGACCTCAGTAGCTCGGACTTTACCACTGGCATTCTGTGGGCGCTCCACGTCGATGCCAGCGGTGATTTCATATACAATGACGGGGGGCCGATGATCTCGGGCGGCCAACTCCAAAGTGGCCTCAGCGATTTGCCGGGATTGCTTGCCACCATCAAAGGGGGAACCGTCAATAAGCTGCTGTTTTCCATTGGCGGCTGGACATGCGAAAGCGACTTCGTACACATAGGCAGCTTGATCAACCAGTATGGGATCGGCTCCGAGAATCCGCTTTACCAGAACTTCCAGGCCCTAGTCAGCCAGTTATATATTGACGGAATCGATCTCGATCTTGAGGCCGGCTCGTCGCCGCCGCCATACGGCCATCAGTACTCTTACTACACAGATACGGTGGTTCAATTGACGCAAATGTTGAACAGCCTTGGCCTCGAAGTCACCTTTTGCCCATACACGGCCTCTAACTTTTGGCTCAATTGTATGGCCGAGATCTACCAGAACAACCAGCAGCAACTTGTCAATTGGTGGAACCTTCAATGTTATGCCGGTGGGGGAGGTAATACCCAGGCTCAATGGGTCGGCTATATCCAAAACTATGGATCCCCCCTCGGCATTAATGATCCTGCCGCATTCGTCGTGCCGGGCTACAGCACGCCGGATTGCCCAAGTACCATTGAATCTAATTTCTCCAATTCTCAGATCATGGCGGCGGGGATTCAAGGCGGCTTCATTTGGAACTATGGCGGGATCGTCGCTGATGAAGCTTCTCAGACCTGCGCTCCAAATAACTCAACCAAAGACTATGCAGATGCCATCATCAACGGCATTGCACAACTCGGTACTAGCGCGCGGGCCAAGGCAGGATAATCACCTGAGGTCTCTTGTGAATAGCCTCGGCTCTCGCCGCAGGTGCACAGTGTAGGAATCGATCCGAGGCTATTCATAAAATAAATTCCTGCAAACTGCTCGCGAATAGTGCGCTCCTAACGGTCGAACTGGCCGGCGAGTTGCGCCCGCTCTTGCTCGATGCGTTTGCCGGGCCGCTCACCTCCGTCGTCCTACAGAGCTTCAAAGGGGGAACCGCCACCGGCGCGGTCGCGCAGAAGTAACGGCTCGCGTGTCCGCATTGGCTCAAGAAACCAAACGAAGGACTGTTGGTTAGCCTCGGCAATCGGGTTCGCTCCAACGACTTTCGACACCAATATAGGATCTGCGCCATCACTAGAATTTCGCGACGGCGCAGATCCTATATTTTTTCCCGGCTAAATTCTAAATCAGGTCATATCAGATAAGCCTATAAGAAATTATTCGAGTAATTCATATTATTCAGATGATTATGAAAAATCCCTTTTTAGTGCTGAATTTTATTCATTTCCACCGCAATCCAACGGCTTTCGGTTCGGCGGTCATTCACAGAAAAATAGATGGCGATAGTTTTATTACCTGCTTGGCTCGCCTAACGGTAAGCTGGACTTTTGGTCGTGGAAGTGATACAGCTTACACGTCAAACGGGTTGACCCATAAGCTTTTCAGGATTGGTTATATAAAACGGTTCGCTCTGGCGAATTTCTTTTATTACAATCCTTCACCTTCAGACGCTGCGGTTATTGACTCATCTCGCAAATTCCGGTCGGTAGTCGCTGCTGTCTACAAGCCTTACTGATGTACGCAGGAGGATCTTATGAATCGTATCTATTTCAGCATGTTGCTGCCGCTCTTATTGCTGGTCAGCGGATTCAAGACGATGCCGCTCCAGCAAACTCAAACTCCGGAAAAAGCCGCACAGGAGGCTGCTGAAACCTGGCTGCGCTTAATTGATTCCGGCAAGTATGCGGAAAGCTGGGATGAGTTGGCCGAGGTCGCGAAAGCCAAAATTTCGAAAGCTTCCTGGGAAAAATACGGCAGTTCAGCCAGAAGGTCGAGAGATGCGGAAGCGAGCAAACCGAGAAAATTACAAGAAGCCAGATCCCTTTCCTCATTAATCGGCATACGCAATCAGGCAGGTGTCATGCTCGAATATATAATTAGCCAAGACCAGCACGGCTCAGATGGAGAGATGGTAGAGTTGGTGCTTGAAGCTGATCGCGGCTGGCGAGTCGCATTTTACATGAAATCGTCTTGCGTCCTTCTCTACAATCCAGCCTCCGGTCGGCAGTATCAAGGCGGCATGTCGGATGTTGAACTGTCGTCCATCACCGCTGTGCCGATGGGCGATCCGAAAGGCGTGCCCGGCCCGCCCTCGCCCGGCGCGCTCGGCGGCGGCGGCATCGGTTCAGGCAACGGCGGCGGCATCGGCATCGGCAGTGGCACAGGCGCAGGCCCTGGGGATGGCTATAATCGGGGCGGCGGTGATCGCAACGCCGTAGCGACTGCGGTTGACCAGCGCCCCGTGCCGCTGAACACGCCGCAGCCGCGCTACACCGAAGAGGCGCGCAAGAACAAGATTCAAGGCGTAGTGATTGCCAGAGTGCTGGTTGGCGCGGACGGCTCGGTCAAGCAGGTGCGGATTTTGCGCGGCCTGCCCGATGGCCTAGATGAGCTGGCAATTCAGGCAGCTTACCAGTATCGCTTCCGGCCAGCGATGAAAGGCGGTCAGCCGGTTGCTTTCTGGCAGGCGGTGTCAATTGAATTCAATCTCAAATAACCAGGATCAGCATCATTCCCGCCACTCATCATTGTGGCAATTTGCGGCCCGGATGCTTTAGCGAGCGCCGGGCCTTTGCCTTCATCGCCCTGGTCTTCAGCAAGAGCTACGATGATGCGCGGCGCGCTGCTTTGCCGGTGTGAGGCGTTGGCAAAGTCTGTGTGATTGATTAGACAGAAACCTATGAGGCTACGTCTATGAAACGGCTTTGCGCCGCGCCAGCCGGTAAGCGAAGAAAATTACTATTCCAATGATTGCCGCAATGGCGGTATCGCGGGCGTCCATCAACGTGCTGTTCGACAGCAGCCAGACGGCAAGCGCCAGCGAGGCAATGGCTAAGGCGACGCCCACCGGCGCTTTGAACCGCGCAGGCGGCGCATCGCTGTTTTTTCTGAGCGCGATTAACGCGGCGCAAGTGACACTGTAAGAAAGCAAGCGGGTAATCGCTGAAATTTTGACTTGCGTGCTGAACGTGCTCCACAGCGTCAGCGCCAGCATCACGACAATAGTAATCAAAATCGCAATGTGCGGCGTGTGGAATCGCCGGTGAGTGCGCGCCAGCCAGCGCGGCAACTCGCCGCCTTCGCCCATCGCAAACGGCAAGCGCGAAGCAGCGAGAATCAACACGTTCAGATTGCCGATGATGCTGACGATGATGCCGGCGGAAATCAGCGCTGCGCCGGCACGGCCTAAGAAGAGATTGCTGGCATCGGCAATCGGCCTTTGCGAAGTTGCCAGCCCCGGCAACGTGCCGATGCAGACGAATTGAATGCCGATGTAGAGCAGCGCGACGACGGCAATCGACGTGAGTATGGCTCGCGGCAGATTGCGCTGCGGGTCGTCGGTCTCGCCCGCCGGGATGACCGCCATCTCGAATCCCGTGAAGGCATAAATCAGCATCAGCACCGATTGCGAAAACGCTCCGTAGCCAGGCGGGTCGGCCAGTGAATAATTATCCGCGTTGATGAAGAACAGCCCCGCAGCGATGAACAGCACCATCGGAATCAGCTTGCCGATGGTGAAGACGTTGCTGACCATCGCCGTATCGCGCACGCCGATCACGTTGACAAGAGTAAGCAAAGCTACAACCGCGATGATGGCCGCTTCGCGCCAGTAGACCGTGGTCGCCTGCGGCCAGAAGAAGCCGAGGTAATCGACCAGCAGGTTGCAGTTCGCGGCAAAGGCTGTCAGCCGCGCCAGCCAGAGCAGCCAGCCGACTTCGAAGCCGACCGCCGAGCCGAACGCCTGGCGGGCGTAGAGGTACGGGCCGCCGGTGGCGCTGTAACGGCTGCCGACTTCGGCAAAGCAGAGAATGATGAAGACCACGACCAGCGCACAGGCAATGAAGGCCAGCAAGCTATAAGCGCCGGTCTGTGCGAAGACCTTTGACGGCAGGCCGAAAATGCCAGCGCCGATGGTGCCGTTGATGGCGACGGCGATCAGACTCCAGCGGCTGATGCCTCTGACCAGCCCTTCCTGCGTTGGTTGTGACAATGATGTCCCCTCAATCTGAAATCGCCCCGAAGAAATACCACAGATGAACAGGGCAAGGCAAAAGGCAAAAACCAAAAGGCAAAAGTGGTGGATGAATTATGACGTTTGGCATCTTGCCAGCAGAGTCACACGGAAATTATTTTTGCCTTTTGTCTTCCGACCACCGGTCGGCTGGTTTGGCTTTTGATGCAAGCGGCGCGTGCGTTACAATGGCCGGTCAGACGATTGACGCAATCAACATCCTGCAAGGAGAAAATGAATGAGCGACGAGAACGACCAGGTAATCATCTGCAATAACAACGGCCCATTGCGCATCATGGGCGAAAACATCATCATCAAAGACGCCGCCGGCAATGCCTTCGGCCTCGGCGGACGCAAGATCATTTCACTGTGCCGCTGCGGTCAATCCAGCAACAAGCCGTTCTGCGACGGCAGCCACGCGCGCACCGGATTTCAATCCACCGTCGAAGCCCGCGACCTGCCGCCGCCAGTGCCGAAAGCTTAAAACGTGACAGGTGACGAGTGGCCAGTGACCAGACGGAGTGATTCAGTAAACCGTTGATCATGCGCAATGCTTCTTGTCACTTGTCACTTGTCACAATCTAGGGGACTCATGAAGACCATCAGAATCGCAAACGGGCAGGGCTTTTGGGGCGATTCGCTCGAAGCGCCCATAGAGCAGGTGCGGCGCGGCCCCATTGATTATTTAACCCTCGATTATCTCGCCGAAATCACCATGTCCATCATGCAGAAGCAGCGCGCACGCGACTCGCGACAGGGCTATGCGCGCGACTTCGTGGCGATGATCGAACAGATTCTGCCCGACCTCGTTGACCGCAACATCAAGGTCGTCGCCAATGCCGGCGGCGTCAACCCGCAAGCCTGCCGCGATGCCGTCATTGATGTCGCGCGCCATGCGGGGTTCGGCGGACGCTTGCGCATCGGCATCGTTGCCGGCGACGACATCATGCAGCGTCTCGATGATTTCATCAGTCGCGGCGTCGAGTTGAAGAATCTCGATACAGGCGAGCCGCTCGCTGCGATTCGCCCGCTCGTGCAAAGCGCCAATGTTTATTTCGGCGGGCGGCCAGTTGCCGAGTGTCTGGATCAAGGCGGGCAGATCGTTATCTGCGGGCGGGTCACCGACACAGGGTTATCGCTTGGGCCGATGATTCACGAATATCAATGGCCTGTGAATGACTGGGACTTGTTGGCCGCCGGCACCATCGCCGGGCACACGATTGAATGCGGCGCGCAATGCACCGGCGGCAACTGCCTGGTTGACTGGGAGACGATTCCCAACCTGGCAGACATCGGCTATCCCATCATCGAGGCGCACGACGACGGCACCTTCGTGATTACCAAGCACCAGGGCACCGGCGGGCGCATCACCGTCGCGTCGATCAAAGAGCAATTGCTTTACGAGATGGGCGACCCGCACGCTTACATCACACCCGATTGCGTTGCCGATTTTACGACGATTCAACTCGAACAGGTGGGCGCTGACCGCGTGCGCTTTTCGGGCATCAAAGGCCGGCCCGCGACCGATTCCTTCAAAGTCAGCATCAGCTATTCGGCAGGCTGGAAAGCCGTCGGCTCGCTGGTCTATGCGTGGCCCGATGCCTACAGGAAAGCCCAGGCGGCAGACCGCGTACTGCGCGAACGCCTTGAGCGCCTCGGCTTGACCTTCGATTCGGTGCTGACGGAACTGGTCGGCGTCGATGCCTGTCACGGGCCTTTATCAGGCGAACCATCGCCGGACATCGCCGAAGTAACGATGAGAATCGGCGTGCGTTCGCAGGATAAAAAAGCCGTCGAACGCTTCACGCGCGAAATCGCGCCGCTGGTGTTAAACGGCCCGCCGACGGTGACAGGGTTTGCGGGCGGGCGTCCGAAGGTTGAAGAGATCATCGCCTACTGGCCGGCGCTGATTCCGAAGAGCGAGGTCGAGCCGGAGATTTCGGTTATTGAGGCATAAATTACAATGGCTAAAGTCCAACTGGTGAAACTGGCGCACGCGCGTTCGGGCGACAAAGGCGACACGGCGAACGTCGGCTTGATTGCCTACAAGCCTGAGTATTACGCGGTGCTCGTCGAGCAAGTGACGGCGGCGCGCGTCAAGGCGCATTTCAAGGGCATCAGTCACGGCGAAGTTGAGCGCTACGAATTGCCTAACCTCGGCGCTCTGAATTTTCTGCTGCATCAATCGCTAGACGGCGGCGGTACGCTGTCGCTGAAGACCGACGCGCAGGGCAAGACTTACAGCACGGCGCTGCTCAGGATGGAGATTGAGGTCGACGATGAGTTGGCGCGCGAGGTGAACAGCAGCGCGTCATCACTCTGAAACAGCACCGGGTGATCAGCCATAGAATCACCGAGACACGGAGAATAAACCATAACCCATCTCTGTGTCTTTGTGCCTCTGTGGCTTTTTCGTGAGAGGGCAAAACGCATGGATTGGAAAGTTGTATTGACGACCTTCGGCATGATCTTTCTGGCGGAAATGGGCGACAAGACGCAGCTTGCGGCAATGACCATGGCGGCGCAAACCAAGAAGCCGCTCGCCGTCTTCATCGGCGCGTCGGTAGCTCTGGTGTGCGTGTCGGCGCTCGGCGTTGTCGTCGGCGCGGCGCTCAGTCAGTACATCCCGCTCGAATGGATCAAGCGCGCTGCCGCCGTCGCCTTTATCGTCATCGGTGTGCTGATTCTGCTTGGCAAGTTCTGATTGCTTGCCGCGCGCGCGCGCCGTTTGTTAAGCTTAAGTGTATCGAGTTGTGGCGCTTGTTGAGTAATTTTTGAGCATTCGAGGGAGCTATGAGCCATAATCCAGGCGACGCCGCCACAACTGCACGCGAACAGGAAAACCAGCAGACCCCAACGCCGAGCGTTGAGCCAAACACGCAAGACGCGCAATCTGCAATCTCTGAGCAACAAACCGGCAATACACCGACCGCAAGCGCCGAGCGTCAAGCTGAGCTTGCACAAGCAACCGGCACGCACCCATCTGAAAACCCGCGTGATGAGGAACCGCGCGCGCAAACCGGCGCGGCCTCGGTTGCCGCACAACCGCCGCAAGCAACCGGCACGGACAATCAAGCGCAGGCCGTAGATGCCAGCGAAGCGAATGCGCCAGCGCCGGCTGCGCCATCATCAGCAACCCCCGCGCAATCGGCGGCATCCGCGACACCGCAGCCGACCGGGGAGCAGAGTGAAGGGGTCGCGAATTCAGCGAACGTTGACGCCACTGCGCCTGCGCCGGAGGCTGGCAGGGAGCAGTTTGAGCCTAGACCCGATGTATCGGAGCAGAATTATCAAGAACTGCTGCCGAAACTACTGGCGCTTTTCAATAACAACCGCGAACAGCTTGGGCGGGCGCTCGGGCTGCACCGCTCGACGGTTGACCGCTGGCTCAACGGCAAGAGCCGTCCCAACACGTCGACGATCTTGCGCATGCGCCGACTGGCGCAGGAACGCAATATCGAGTGATGCGCCGGGCTTCGCATAAACACAGACGCTATGGCTGATTATCAGAAGATTCTCTATCTGGTTGCCGACGGCGTGGCGCGCATCACGCTTAATCGGCCCGACAAGCGTAATGCGCTTGATGCCGAGATCATCAAGGAGATTCGCCACGCACTCGGCGCAGCGGCGCGCGATGAAAGCGCGCGCGTCGTGTTGCTGGCGGGCGCGGGCAAGGATTTCTGTTCCGGCGCAGACCTTGCCGCGCTGCAACGCATCAGCGAGGCGACCGTCATGGAGAACGTCGCTGATGCGCGCAATCTCGCTGAACTCTTCATCGAGATGCGCCGCCATCCGCGTCCCATCATCGCGGCGGTGCGCGGGCGCGCGCTTGCCGGGGGCTGCGGTTTGGCGACGGCCTGCGATCTGGTGTTTGCCGCCGAGTCGGCGCAGTTCGGCTACACGGAAGTCAACATCGGCTTCATCCCGGCGATGGTGATGGCCATTTTGCGGCGCTCTGTCTCAGAGAAGCAGGCCTTCGAGTTAATCACTCTGGGCAAGATCGTCACCGCGCCCGCCGCTGCCGGCATCGGCCTGATCAACGCGACGTTTCCTGATGACGAATTCGAGGCGCGCGTCGCCGCCACCGTCGCGCAACTCGCGGCAAAGAGCGCCTCCGCCGTGATGCTGGCGAAGAACCTGCTTTATCACATGGACGGCATGACGTTTGAGACGGCGCTCGAAGCCGGCGTGCAACTGAACGCCATCACGCGCATGACTGAAGACTGCAAACGCGGCGTCGAACGATTCCTGAAAAAGTAGCGGACATCATAAATCAATAACAGCACGAGGCTGAAGCGACGCGGCGACGCGGCGGCACGGGAGACGGCGATAGGGTGATTCAAATAGTCTGTCTCCCACTCGCCGCGTCGCCGCATTACTTTTGGAGAATTTTAATGGACGATGCACCGAAGACTGGCGACGAATTGATTTCCGCTCTCGATCCGCCTGCCGAAGTTATTCGCCGCTGGGGCAACGCTGCCGTCGATATGATGGCCAGTTATCTTGAGGCGATTCGCAACCGGCGGGTGTATCCGCAGGCGACCTCACAGCAGATCCGCGAACGCTTAGATTGCCGGCTGCCGGATGAAGGGGTTGAGTTCGCGCAATTGCTTGACGTGTTCCGTGACCTGATCTTGCCGATGAGCCGGCACAATGGCCATCCGCGAATGTTCGGCTATGTGCAATCGCCCGGCACTGCCATTGCCGCCATCGCCGATCTGCTGGCATCAACGCTGAACGCCAATCTGACGGCCTGGCGTTCAGCGCCGGCGGGAATCGAAATCGAGCGGCTGACGATTGACTGGATCAAGCAGATTCTCGGCTATGAGGCGAGCGCCGCCGGGTTGTTCGTCAGCGGCGGCTCGATGGCGAACTTTGCGGCGCTGGCCGCCGCGCGCCGTGCCAAAGCGCCGACCGATGTCATGCGCGAAGGCGCGCATCGCTTGCCGCAAGCCATGCGCGTTTACGTTTCCGAGGAGACACATCATTCGATTGCCAAAGCCGCCGCCTTGCTCGGCATCGGTCGTGACCATGTGCGCGCCGTCTCGGTAGACCGGCGCTTCAAAATTGACATCAACGATCTTGTGACGAAGATCACAGAAGATCTGCGTGACGGGCATCTGCCGTTTTTTGTTGTTGCGAACGCCGGCACCGTGGCGACGGGGGCATTCGATCCGCTCGATGAAGTCAGCCGTGTGGCGCGGCGATTTAATTTATGGATGCACGTTGACGCCAGCTATGGCGGTTTTGCGGTGCTGGCGCAGTCGGCGCGGCAACTGTTTGCACAGATCAGCGAAGCCGATTCGATTGCCCTCGACCCGCACAAATGGCTCTACCTGCCTCTGGATTGCGGCTGCGTGTTGTACCGCGATCCGCAGTCGGCGCACGCGACGTTCGCCATGGATGCCGAGTACACGCGCGTGATGGAGAGCGCGCCTGATGAAGCGTTCGCCTTCTGGGAGTATGGGCCGGAGTTATCGCGCCGCTTTCGCGCGCTGAAAGTCTGGATGATGTTGAAGAGCGTCGGCGTCGGCGCGCTCGGCGAAGCGATTGAAAAAGATCTCGCCTGCGCCCGGCATCTCGAACGACTGGTGTTGGCCAGCTCGGATTTCGAGATGCTCGCGCCGGTTGAGTTGTCGATCTTTTGTTTTCGCTACCTGCCGGCTCGATTAAAGCGCCAACTCGAAAGCCATGATGAACAGGAACGCGAGCGCATCAATCAGCAACTCGATGCCTTGAATGAGCGCCTGCTGGTCGGGCTACAGCGCGACGGCAGTTCTTATCTGTCGAACGCGCAGTTGCGCGGGCGCTTCGCTTTGCGCGGTTGTGTTATGAATTACCGAACGACCTTGCGCGACATGGAAATCCTGCTCGAAGACGTGCGCCGCGTTGCCTTGCAACTTGACGCCAGCCTTTGAGCGCAAGGCATGGCGGCGTGTTATCATCAGCGCGAATCGCAGCACATTCTTTTAACGCAGAGGGTATAGATGCTCAAACTGATCTTTCGCACGGCGGGTTGTGCGATCCTGCTGATGCTCGTGTTGGGCGCGACGCCGCTATTCCAGAGCTACTTTGCGAAGGCGCTCGCCTCGGCTTCAACGAATCCGCCGGCGCAGGCGAAAGCGCGCATCATCGTCGGCGCAATGGTGATTGACGGCAGCGGTCGCAAAGCCTACCGCGCGAACCTGCGCATCATCGGCGAGACGATTGCTGCTATAGGCATGTTCGCGCCGCGTCAGGGCGAAGAGATTATCCAGGCGCGCGGCCTGGTGGTCGCGCCCGGATTCATCGACATCCATAATCATTCAGAAACCGGACTGATGCGCGAACCGGCAGCCGCCAGCCAGGTGTCGCAGGGCATTACGACGCTTGCGGTCGGCCCGGACGGCGAGTCGCCCTGGCCGCTCGCCGATTATCTGGCGAAGCGCGAGCAACAGCACGCCGCCGTCAATGTCCTGGCTTTTGTAGGCCACGCTACACTTCGTGAACTGGTGATGAAAAACGACACCAACCGCCAGGCAACCGATCAGGAGATCGACCAGATGGCGCGGCTCGCCGAGCAGGGAATGAACGAGGGCGCATACGGATTATCCACGGGGCTTGAATATGATGTCGAGCATGCGGCAACGACCGAGGAAGTCATCGCGCTGGCGCGCGTCGCGGCGCGTCACGGCGGCATCTATATGAGCCACATCCGCGACGAAGCCGATGACGCGATGGCGGCCTTCCAAGAGGCCATTCGCATCGGGCGCGAGGCGCGGCTGCCCGTGCAGATTTCGCACATCAAGCTCGGCACCCAAGGCGTATGGGGCAAAGCCGGCCAGGTCATTCGCTTGATTGATGAGGCTCGCAAAGCGGGCATAGACGTGACCGCCGATTGCTATCCTTACGACGCATGGGCTTCGACGATCACTGTGTTGATCCCCAGCCGCCGCCACGACGACCCGCAGGCGGTAGCCCGTGGGCTGGCCGATGTCGGCGGCGCGGCCAATGTGTTGATCACCAACTGCAAAGCGCATGCGGATTATGAAGGCCAGACGCTTGAAGAGATTGCCCGCGTCCGCAAACAGACGCCGGTAGCGGTTTACATGGAGATCGTCCGAGACGGCGGCGCTTCGGTGGTTTGCCGGTCGATGATCGAGAAAGACATACGCGCCTTTTACACGCAGCCCTGGGTGATGGTCTCAAGCGACGGCGGCATCGGCGGACGCCATCCGCGCGGCGCTGGGACGTTTCCGAAAGTGCTTGGCCGGTTCGTGCGCCAGCAGCGTTGGCTGACGCTCGAAGAAGCCATCAGAAAAATGACCACGCTTCCGGCGATGCGCCTGGGCCTCGCTGATCGCGGCCATATTCGCCAGGGCGCGAAAGCCGATTTAGTCATCTTCAATCCAAAGACGGTAACGGATCGTTCAACCTTCAAAGAACCGCAGTTGCTGTCTGAGGGGATCGTGCGAGTTTTCGTCAACGGCGAAGCGGTATGGGAAAACGGCAAGCCGACAGGCCGATTGCCGGGCGTTGTGCTGCGCAAGACCGCTGGCAAGGCGCGCTGATGGTAGGAAATGATGAATGATGAATTAGGAGAAGAAACGGCAGGAGAATGTTTTAAATAATCCGGCCTCCTTTTCCTCTGTAGTTCATCATTCATCATTCATCATTCATCATTTTTCCTTGTTGTTTGCCTTACTTTTCAGTTCAGTTAGCCGCGCCCGCTGCTCCGGCGTCAGCGTGTTGCGGATCTGTATGACCAGCGACAGTTGCAATCGCTTGATCTCGCGTTCGGCGTTGAGCACGTTATCGAGTTGGGCTAAAACCGCTGCTTCTTGGAGAGGCTCCTGTTTGACCAGGGCAACCAGCTTCTCCGATTGATCGCTCAGTTGCCACTGCAATTCCGTGAAACGCATCTGCGCTTCGCGGAACTTGGTCTTGAAAAAATCCTTCTGCGCGTCGGTCAAGCCGATAGTTTGCTGATGCTGCATCACGAGTTCAGGCGGAAAGAAGGCCTCGCCAATCGGATCGCTTGCGGGTTGCTGGCCGGGTTGCTGGGCGCGCGCCGAGCCGCCGGTCAATAGCAAGAAGGCGATTAAGACAAAAAGTTTTCGGTTCATAATTCCTCCGTTTCAGTTCTTCTCAGCAGAATGAATGGTGTCGAATCGAATGAGCGAATCGCCGATGCGCGGCACCGTTCTGAGCACATCCGCGCCGGGCGTGCGCAATAAAAAATCGGTCGGCGATTGCCACTTGAAACTCAAGAGCGCCGCCTGCCCGAAATCATTTTGCGGTCGCACAGGGCGCAGTCTATGACGCGATGACTTCGAGTTTGCGCGCCGCTCGTTGATCGTTGAGACGGTCGCCGCGCCCGGCGGAGATGGATTATTCGGGGGCGTGCGGCGCAGATCATCAGGCGGAATTGCTGCGCTCGGCCCGACGATTATCGGGCCGGGTGGTTGAGTTCCCGATGGTTTGAAGAAGACGAAAGCCAGGATGCCGATGGCAATCAACCCTGCCATTGCGGAGGCGAGTCGCCATCCGACAAATCGCCAGCCGCCGCGCTGAGGTTTTGAGCCTGCCGCCGCCAGGGTTTCTGCAAACGACGGCGCGCGCGCTTCGTCGCGTTGCCGCGCCTCAAGGAACCATTGCTTGATTTTCTGCTCTTCCAAGTCCCTTTTCATCGAAGACTCCTGACTCGGCCATCAACTGCCGAAGCTTTTTCTTGCCGCGCTCGTAATGCGTGCGCGCCGAGCCGATTGTGATGCACATCACTTCAGCCGCTTCCGCCAGGCTGAGATCATGATAAAAGACCAGTTGCAAGGCTTCCTGCTGGCGGCGCGGCAAGCGGTCGAGCGCCCGCAGAAAGAGCGTCTGCACTTGCGAGCGGTAGACATCGTCCTCGAAGCGGCGCGCGGCAACGGGTGGGGCGCTCTCGGTGTGGCGTGTGAGCCGCAGCCGGTTGAGCCATTCGCGGCGGCGATAATCGCTTGCTGTGTTGCGCACGACGGCAAACAGCCAGGTGCGAAACGCCGACGTGCCGCTATAGCGCGCTTTGCCTTCGAGGATTTTCAAGTAAGCCGTTTGCAAAATAGTTTCGGCATCCGCCGGGTGGCGTGCGCAACAGGCCAGCGTCCAGCCGTAAGCTTCACGGTGGTGCTCTTCGAGTGCCTGTCTCAGTTGCGCGCCATCCATCAAATCGGCCAGCCGTTCCTCAATCTCTTTGTCCGAATGATTAGTCGCTGTGATGGGGCGAAGTATATGACAGGCAGTCGGCGCGCGAAAGCAAAAGGCAAAAGGCAAAAACCAAAAGGCAAAAGTGGGGATGAATCACCGCCTTGAACATCTTGTCGGCCTGGCAGCAAGGCGGTTCATTTTGCCTCTTGCCTCTTGCCTCTTGCCTTTTGCCTGCGTGCGCAGCGCGCAGATTAAGTGGCGTTGAGATGTGCGGCGCGGCGGGCGTTGCGGCGAATGAAATCGATGATCTCTTCCATGCGGGTGCCGGGCGTGAAGACCGCCGAGACACCTTGAGCTTTCAGCTTCGGAATGTCTTCGTCGGGGATGATGCCGCCGCCGAAGACGAGCACGTCATCGAGCCCGGCTTCGCGCGCCAGATCGACGACGCGCGGAAACAAGGTCATGTGCGCGCCTGAAAGAATAGACAAACCGATGGCGTCAACGTCTTCCTGCACGGCGGCGCTGACGACCATTTCGGGCGTCTGCCTGAGTCCGGTGTAGATGACTTCCATGCCGGCATCGCGCAAGGCGCGGGCGATCACTTTGACGCCGCGATCATGCCCGTCGAGTCCGGGCTTTGCTAACAGCACTCTGATTCGTTGTTCCATAATAGGTAGTCGGTAGCCGGTTGCCGATGGTCAGTCATAAGGTTGCCGCTCATGGTTCATTAACCGCTGACAACTGACAACTGATAACTGGCAACTGCATAATGATTCTACAGGCTCACCTTCGGTATCGTAAATCTCGTCTGAGCCGTAGCCGTTGCGCGCTGGCAATTGGCTTTGTGTTGCCGCGCGTTGAATGCGCGCTCCATACATCCTGGTGCGGGCGTGTTACATCTTCGCTGGCGCATTTCGCACCCGCGTGCGCGACGGGCGGCCTGTGCGACCTTGGGATCTGCACAAATCTTAGCCCGCGTAGCGGGCGTGAGAATGTAGCCCCGTGCGTAGCGCGGGGTGCAGAGTTAGCCACCCGTTCAAGCCTGCGTAGCAGGCGACAGACATTCGGTGGCCTGCCGCTGTCGCCCGCTACGCGGGCTTGGTTGCAATGGGCGGCGATCACCACCCCGCGCTACGCACGGGGCTACATGCTGCCGCCTGCTACGCAGGCTAAAACTCGCCTGCACAAAGTGTGTAAATGCTAATGCTGTGCGATGCGGGTCTTACACTTTCCCGAACGCCGCTTGAATCAGCCCCGCTCCCCGGTCAGCCTTGTATGCTTCGCTGATTTCCCGGAGCATGGCCTCAACCTGCTCCTGCGTGTAATTGAGTTGTGCCGCCATTTGAGAAAGCGCCTGTATAGGATGTTTTACATTGGTGTGGCCGATGGATTGTAGTATTAGAAAAGATAAGGCGACAAGCCGAGTGCCTTCAGCCAGCCGGCCTGATCGAGCAGCGACAATGCCAAGCTGATAAAACGTTGCAGCCTCGCCAGCGCGGTCGCCGATTTGCTGCTTGATCGCAAGAGACGTTTGAAACTTGGCGCGCGCCGCTTTATAGTCACCGACCTCTACGTCGATGCTCGCCAGTTGATGCCAGGTCTTGGCCTCCACAGCGCGGTTGCCGATCTGCTGGTTGATCGAAAGAGAGGTTTGAAACTTGGTGCGCGCCGCTTCATAGTCACCGACTTCCAAGTCAATCCTACCCAATTCATGCCATGTGGCGGCTTCGCCAATGCGGTCACCGATCTGTTGACGTATGATGAGTACCGTTTGAAGCTTGGTGCGCGCCGCCTCATAGTCGCCGACGTTCAAGTCAATTGAGGCCAGATTATGCCACGCAGTATTTTCGCCAGCGCGGTTGCCGGTCTGCTGTGTGATCGTAAGAGACATTTGAAACTTGGCGCGCGCCGCTTCATAGTCGCCGACGTTCAAGTCAATCAAGGCCAGACCATGCCAGGCATCCGAAGCCTCTTTCAGCAAATCATCACCTGCTGCCGTCAGGGAGCGTTGATACCACTCACGCGCCAATGGGTAATTACCGCGATCATCGTATGATCGGCCTATCCAACCCATCGGGGTGGGATGCTCTTCATAGTCGAGCGCCTCACGGTTAATGCGTTCTAAATCTTTGTACAGCCCTTGCCTCACCAGAAAAACACTGATGCGGGAGGTTGCCTCTCTTGCCTGCGCGTATTCGCCCGCGTCGAGGTATTGCGCGCGGGCTTCAGTCAAACACTCAATCCAACTCAAGCCCAACTCGCTCGCTCGATCTTGTTCTTCTATCTCGCATAGAAAGTTGCCAGCCGCGTGATGCGTTTTGCGGCGCTCATCGTCATTCATGCGCGACAGCAGCCAGTTGCGCAGCAAGCCGTACACGCTCCATAAATCGTCTGCGCCGCGCTCCGTGTCAGGATAGATTAGCGCGTAATTCTGCCACTCGCGCAGAAGGCGGCGCACCTCATCAATGCCAACGCCGGTGACGGCGACCAATCCTTCGGGGCTGACCGCGACGCTGTAGACCGCCGCGCGGCTCAAGGCGCGTTGCGATTCCTCATTCAGATAGCCGTACAATCGCGCTGTGAAAATCGTTTCGCAATACTTGTCGCGCTCACGTTGCAGCACGCCTGCTTCTGCGCCCACCGTCAGCTTCACCTTCTGTAATTCAATACGCAATTCGTCCGCCGTCATGGTCTTGATCGCCTCGCGCATCTGACCCAGAAAACGCGGCGTGCCGCCGAGCAGCCCGTGCAGCTTGCTCAACAACTCGCGCGGCAACTCGCCCGCGTAGTAACGGCGCTCAAGCTCGGCGTCGCGCAGCATGAACTTCATGAATGACGATTCGGGGAAATCGCTCAGGGCTTCTTCGCGCGCGGTCATCGGCGGCAGCTTGGCATCGGCAGGCAGGTAGCGGCAGGTGATGATGGCGCGCGACGTGCCCACCAGCGACGCCAGCAGGTGCTTGTAAAATTCGGCGACCGACGAATCCAGAATGCGGCGCGTCTCATCATCGAGATTCACTTCAAAGTTATCCAGCACCAGCAGGAAGCGATGCGCGTTGAGCGTCGACACGATGAATCGCAATCGCGCTTCCACAGAGATGTTCGGATCATTGAGCATCTGATATTCATCGCGCAGCTTCAGTTTCAAAAACGCATCACCGCAAGCCGCCAGCAATCGCGCCGCGCTCAAGGGTACCTCTTTCGTGCTCGACACCGGGATGAGCGTGAAGCCGTCGGCTTCGAGCTTGCGCGCCAGCCTGGTCGCAAGCGTGCTTTTGCCCGCGCCGCCCAGCCCCGTCAGCATCAACGTGTGCAGCGTGCCTTCTCTGAGCGCCGGCAGCAATCGCTGAAGCTCGCGCCGCCGCCCGACGAAGTGATCTGTGTAGCCTTCCTGTATGCCTTCGAGCGGTTGCTGCACGACGCTCGGTCGCAGCGGCGGCACAGGCTTGCGCTGCGGATCAGTATCGAAGACCATCGCCTGCGTCGTCGCCGAATACAAGACCGGCAGCGTCCAGCCAGGATAGCTGCGATCATCGCAGACTTTCTGTATCGCCTGCCGCGCCAGCGTCAGCGCACGGTCTACGGGCTGGCCTGATACAAGCGTTTTGTAGAACGTTGCGGCGAACTGTGTGGCAATGTCGTCGGCTATCGAAGCGGCCCAGCCGATGGCCATCGGTATCTCTTCGCTCACCAGTCCCTGACAGATGCCGCCCATCGCGGCAATCGGCGGCGCTTTGCCGGTCTGACAACCGCTGATGAAAGCCAACTGCACGCCGCTGCCGCTGAACAAGCGCTGGCGCATCTCGACCGATGAGCGCGGATCAGTCTGCCCGCGCTCGTCTTCAAATGCGAAGTAACCCAGCCCATCTTTCACAACTCCATGCCCGGTCAAGTGAACGACGTGCGGTTGAAATTCATTGATGCGTTCGAGCAGTTCATCGAACGTTCCGGCGTCGCCGGAATCGAAAGCGACGTTCGTCCCTGCCTGAGCGATGGCGCGAATGATGGCTTCTTCTTCGCGCTCGAATTCGAGTTGCGCTTCTTCGCGCGGCGCGCAGGCCATAAACAACAAGCGCAGCGGGCGCGGCGGCAGCGTCTTGTTAGCGGGCGCGAGATGCGCGTCTTTCTTCGGCAGGCGGCGGACGGTGAACTTCGCATCGAGGCCGATGAAGTTGCCGTCGTCGGCTGAGATCAATTCCCAGGGCAGGTTCAAAATCTCCGGCACCTCCGACGCGATGACCAGCACGCGCCGCGCGCCCGGCTGCAATTGCGCCTTAATCGCCGGCCACACGCTCGCAAGCCAGGTGTCGAACAACTGCCTGCCGAAAGCGCGCAAATTATTTGCAACCAGGCCCGGCGCATGATGCTTTTCAAAAAGCGTGTTGTATTGCTCGGAGAGTTCGCGCACCGCCTCAGATGCATCGGGCGAGAGGCTTTGATTGGCGGCGATGACCTGGCCGTCGACTTGTATGTGAAAGAGAAACACGCGCGGGTCATCGCTCGGCGTTTCTTTGATCGACAGCGTAATGACGGCTTCGGTGTTATTCATCGGCTCTCCGGCGGCTTGCGGCCATCGGCTGGCGATTGCGGCGTCGGTTGTCGTCGTGGAATGCTTGGGGCATTCGGTTCAGCGTCGGGCCCTGGCAAACGCGCGCCGCTTAGGTCTCGTGCGCGGCGATTGCTCGGACGCATTAAACCATTTTTGCGATTGAAGTCACAAGCACCGTTTGCCAGCGGGAATGAACTTGCCAGAGTGTAGCTTGAGAGGAGCGTTGTTTTTCTTATGCTTGAGGTTGGCGATTCGCACAGCAGCTTGTCTGCGCGTCCGCCGCAGATTTACTCGCTTTCACCGTCATCGTCATCATCGGGCATCTCATCTTCAAGTCTATTCCACTCATCCAGCGCAGGCTGAACGTGGTGACTCAGATGTGACAAGGATGCGTACAGATTGCCTGCCGTTGATTCGCGAACTTCTTCATCTGTCCAGGCAGGTATTACAGCCATTGAACGCAGAGCCGACATCAGGGCAACGAAGCGCGCGCACTCTTCCTCCAATTCTTGTAAATGCATATCGAGCATATTGGACGATGGGCTGAGCGGCGCGTGTTTCTTGTCTTCTATCGCTGACATGATCTATTTCCTTTTCTGTGGGAGGCGATGTCGCAAACGAGCTTATTCGGCTTGTCACGTTTTGATTTCTTTCTCCCAGTGCTTCACGAGCCCTGCATCAGGATTTGTGCAACTCTGTTCTGCTGCAATCTTTTGCTCATGAATCTCGATTTCCTGTCGCAGCCCTTCTATCCTCTTCGGCATTCTTTTGTTTTTGCCCATGTTGCGCTCAAAACGCCGGTTCCTGGTAGATGCCATAGACCGGCTTGAGCGCGTCGCACATCTCGCCGAGCGTCGCATAGGCGCGCGCCGCTTCGAGCAGCAAATACATGGTGTTCTCACCCGCCCGCGCGCCGTCGGTTAAACTCTTCAAGGTCTTTTCGACTTTCGCGTTGTCGCGTTCGGCGCGCAGCTTCGCCAATCGTTCGGCCTGAAGCTCGGCCACCGATTCGTTGATCTGCAAAAGATTCATAGCAGCCGGCTCTTCTTTCATCACGTAGTCGTTGACGCCGACGATGATCTTGTCGTTAGTCTCGACGGCCTTCTGGTATTCGTAAGCCGAATCCTGTATCTCGCGCTGCGGGAAGCCCGCGTCGACGGCTTCGACCATGCCGCCGAAGCTGTCGATCTTGCGGAAGTAATCGAATGCGCCTTCTTCCATGTCGCGCGTCAGCTTCTCGATGAAGTAAGAGCCGCCGAGCGGATCAATCGTATTGGTGACGCCCGATTCATGGGCGATGATCTGCTGCGTGCGCAAGGCGATCAGCGCCGCTTCGTCCGAAGGCAACGCCAGCGCTTCATCATAGGCATCGGTGTGCAGCGATTGCGTGCCGCCGAGCACGCCGGCGAGCGCCTGAATGGCGACCCGCACGATGTTGTTCAACGGCTGCTGCGCCGTCAGACTGACGCCGGCGGTCTGCGTGTGGAAACGCAGCGTCCAGGCGCGCGGGTTGGTCGCCTTGAAGCGGTCGCGCATCACCTTGTACCAGATTCTTCGGGCGGCGCGATACTTGGCGATCTCTTCGAAGAAATCGTTATGCGCGTTGAAGAAGAAGCTCAGGCGCGGCGCGAACTCGTTGACATCCATGCCGGCGTTGATGGCGTACTGCACGTATTCGATGCCGTCGCGTAATGTAAATGCCAGTTCCTGCAAAGCCGTCGAACCGGCTTCGCGTATGTGATAGCCGCTGATCGACACCGGATTAAACTTCGGCACTTCGGTGGTGCAGAAAGCAATCGTATCGGTGATCAGCTTCATCGATGGGCGCGGCGGATAGATCCATTCTTTCTGCGCGATGTACTCTTTGAGGATGTCGTTTTGCAGCGTGCCGCCGACCCTTTTCCAGTCAGCGCCCTGGCGCTCGGCGACTGCCAGGAACATCGCCAGGATCATCGATGCCGGCGCGTTGATGGTCATAGAGGTCGTCACCTGTTCGAGCGGGATGCCGTCGAAGAGCACTTCCATGTCGGCGAGGCTCGATATGGCGACGCCGCACTTGCCGACTTCGCCTTCGCTGAACGGGTGATCCGAATCGTAGCCCATCAAGGTCGGCAGATCGAACGCCACCGAGAGACCCGTCTGCCCATGTTCGAGCAGGTACTTGAACCGCTGATTGGTATCGAAGGCCGAGCCAAAGCCGGCGAACTGGCGCATCGTCCACAGCCGCCCGCGATACCCCGTGGCGTGGATGCCGCGCGTGTACGGCGGTTCGCCTGGAAAGCCAAGCTCGGCTTCGTAATCAAAATCACTGATGCTGTTCGGCGTGTAGAGCCGCTCAACCGGTGCCAGCGAAGTGGTCGTGAACGCCGACTTGCTCTCAGGCTTTTGCTTGAGCGTTGGCTTGAGGGTGCGCTCTTCCCATTCCTGCTCGGCTTCCTGCAATCGGTTAGCGATGTCAACGGTGCTCATCTCGGTTCTCCTCAAAGTAAGATCAAAGGCATTCGCAGACGAGTAAAATTCAATAATTCCGATGATAGTTGAGCGTCTACGTGAGTGTCAACGCAGCCCACCTGCGATGGCTAGGCAAGAAGCTAGACGAGCGCGAATGTGCAGAACGCGATGGAGCCGTTGCGGCTCGCGGCAGAAGAGGTGAGCGCAAGAATGAATCGCGGCGATGATCTTTACTTCGTCGACGCGCGCAATCCGCGAGCCTGGGCCGGAGCCGCCACCAGGCGGTCGCGGGCGGAGCGCGGCACATCGAGCAGATTCAACGAGCGGCCAAAGACGGCGTCCCGGACAACCCACCATAAAATGCGCGGCTGCTTGCGGATTTGTGATAAACAATACGGTACCCAGGCATTGCCATAGGGCACATAAAGCCGCACCGGCACCTCCAGGTCGCGCGCGACCTTGATCGTATCTCTTAAGGGTAAGCCGAACAGTTGCTCAAGCTCGCAAGCCGTGTTCGCCGCCCGCAAGCGGCACAGCGCGTCGTACGCCAGCCCCGCATCGTGTGTGGCCACGCCGACGTGGCGGGCACGACCGGCGAGGCGATCAATCACCGCCAGGAAGCCGCTGCTCAGATCAATGTCAGGATGAACCGGATCGGCCCATTCGCCTTTCACCACACGCACGTCGAGCCCAAGGGCGACCGCGCGGTCGGCGTCGGCCAGGCTACGCTGCCAGCGTCCGGGCAGCGTGCAACCTATCCGTCGCGATGGCGTCAACGATTGGGCGATCAACTCGAAGGTCGGTTCAGCCGTCTCCGGCGTCAGCGCGTCGAAGTGTACGCGAATGCCCGCTTGCTCGCCACGCTCGATGATTTCTGCGACCAACTCAAGGTTTAATCCGAGCGCCGGCGCTTTGATCGATAAATAACTGTTGAGGTCTTCGTGCGCCAGCCCGTCGAGCGTGGCGAGATAATGATCTGCGACCAGGCGCGGGTCGTCGCCTGGGTTATTCCAGTAACCGACGCTTGCGGCAAAGCCATGCTCGGAAAAGCGGCGACAGGCTTGCACGGCGTCTTGCAACTCAGCCCCTGCCAGATAAGACCGGCTGGCCAGTTTCGCCAACCGCTTCCAGCCAGCCCAGATGGTTTTTCGCAAGACACGGCTCATGGCTTTTCTCCAAAACTCTTTTTCAGTTTTGCCCACATAGATCGCCCCGCGTCGGCAGCCAGCGTCGCCATCGCCAGCGGTCTAGCCGGATAAGCGCGAATCGAAACCGCCGGGCGAACTTCTTGTGTCCACATTTGTGTCCAGGGCTCGGCGGTGCCGAGAAACTCGTATGAGCGCAGGCCGCGCCTGGCCGCGTCGCCGATGCTGTGAAGCATGAGCAGCATGCCGGGCGAGCAGCGCGCGAACTTTTCGTCATAGCCAATCTTCAACAACCAGAATCGCTCGCCGCATTCGACGGCGTACTGCATCGCTGCCGCTTGCCCGCCGATGCGTAAAAAGCACAAACGGAGAATTCCTTTGGCGCAGGCGCTGACCGCATATCGCCTGTAGAACGGGGCGCGCAGTTGATCGTATTCGATGGCTGAACCTGCGGTGCCTTTCCAACTGGCAGCCTCGACGCGCAAGGCTTCCTCAAGCAGCGGCTCGCACTCGTCCGGCGTCGGCCTATGCATCTCGTAGCTGACCGCTCCCAGCTTTTCTGCATGGCGCTGCGCCCGCCTGAAATCAGAGCGCCGCCCGGCGTTGAACTTCTGCTCAGGGTCTGCCCATCCGTCATCCAGCGGGATGCATGGATAACCTTGCGCCGGAGAGAGATAAACCAGGCCGCGTCGCTTATAAGCTTTCTTGATAGCGGCAAGCAGCGGTGAATCGCCGGGGGCTCGCTCAATCCAGATTGGCAATGGCAGTTCGGCGATGGCGCTGGCTAGCTGGTCAAGCGCAGAAAGATCAGAGCAGAGCAGATCCATCGGCTCATGTAGCTCTTTCACGCCCAGCAACTCCAGGCGCGGCAACCCTGGCCGCCTGACCAGTGGCGCGATGCCAACCTGCTGCCCTGCCTGTTCGACTGCGACGACCTGCAAACGCCCCGCAGCCCCAAAGGCGGCGGCGCAAGCCTCTGCCCAGATGTACTGCTGTGTAGGGCTAACGGCTTGAACTGCCATCGCCTCCCATTGATCGGACAGTTGCGCAAGATCATCGAGATGGTGAATAACCGATCTGGGGACTGCGACCTGTGCCCGCAGCGGGATTTCTCTGGCGAGGGGTTCCGTTACCGTTAGACTTATCAAACGCTCCCTGAGGGAGCCTGACTGATTTACCATACCGATCCATACAACCAAGTATTAGGGTGATGCTTCTCCCAATATAAAAGGCAATATCGACGATGATTTCCATTAACTTGAAAATAAAAATTGAGAATAAAATTGAAGCAAGGACTGGAAGCGCCGCATCAAGACACTGCGGTTTTCATTACCTGAGGCGCGCGCATTCAACAGCGCGCGCGACAGGATATGGGCGAGCAATCGTCAATAACCGATGCGCTTGATCCACCCGCTCTAGAGCGGCTTGCAGATCAGCTTAGCCGGAGAATCAGCCACAAAGCCACCAAGCCACCAAGAATCACCATTTTATTGTGTCCCCTGGTGCCTTCGTATCTTTGTGGCTTAAGCTACACTAAATTGAAAACGGCTCTAAAGCTCGCACGACTCTATTTCTGGGCGATGTCTTTACGATAGTGCATGCGCTCGAAATGGATTTTGCCGATAGCTTCATAGGCTCGCGCGCGTGCCGCTTCAAGGGTCGCGGCGCGCGCCGTGACGCCGAGTACGCGCCCGCCGGATGTAACTAATCGTTCATTCGCATCGCGCGCCGTGCCGGCGTGAAAGACCGTGACGCCTTCAATGGCGTTGGCTTCATCAAGCCCGCTGATCGTTTTACCTTTCGCGAATTCGCCTGGATAGCCGCCCGACGCCGCGACGATGCAGACCGTCGAATCATCACTCCAGCGAACCGCCATCGAGCCGATGCGCCGCTCAACAATTGCCTCGCAGATTTCAACCAGGTCGCTGTCGAGCCGCATCAGTATGGGTTGGGTTTCCGGGTCGCCCAGGCGAGCGTTGAATTCAATGACCTTCGGGCCATCATTGGTGAGCATCAAGCCGGCGTAGAGAAAGCCGGTGAACGGATAGCCTTCAGCGCTGAGGCCGGCAAGCGCCGGCTCAATGATTTCGCGAGCGATGCGCGCCATCGTCGCGTCGTCAATCAGGCCCGGCGTCGAAAACGCGCCCATGCCGCCGGTGTTCGGCCCGGCGTCTCCTTCACCGACGCGCTTGTAATCCTGCGCCGGGGCGATCACTTTATAATCTCGCCCGTCTGTAAAGATCATTACAGAAGCTTCGCGCCCGACGAGACACTCTTCGAGGATGATGCGCGCCCCGGCTTCGCCAAAGATGCGATCAACCATCAGGTCATTGATGGCTTCATCGAATTCGCTTTGATCCTGGGCGATGCGCACGCCTTTGCCGGCGGCGAGGCCATCGGCTTTGATGACGATGGGAAAACGGTATTCGAGTTGGCGAGCCGCCCGCGCCGATTCCGGCGCATGACAGGCGGTGAACTGCGCGGTGGGAATCCCGTGACGCGCCATGAACTGCTTGGCGAAAATCTTGCTGCCTTCGAGCCGCGCTGCATCCGTCGAGGGGCCGACCAGACGTAGGCCGCGCGCTTGAAAGGCTTCATGGATGCCGACGACGAGCGGCGCTTCCGGGCCGACAATCGTGAGATCGGCTTTTACCGCTTCGGCGAGATTGGCGAGGCTGCCCGCGTCGCCCGTGTCGGCGGGCAAACAGGCGGCGATCTCCGCGATGCCGGCGTTGCCCGGCGCGCAGAAGAGAGCGGTGGTGTGCGGCGATTGTTTGAGCTTCCAGCAAAGCGCGTGTTCGCGTCCGCCGGAACCGATGACGAGAATTTTCATAGCACCGCGATTGTACTTCGCGCCGCTTGAAAAAAACAAAGCCACAGAGTCACCGCAGCCACAAAGAACATTTTGGATTCAACTCTGTGGCTGTGGTGACTCTGTGGCCAAACTTTGTATCAGGCTACGCGGTAGACCTTGCCCTTGTAAATGACCGTAACGCGCTTGCCGAGCGCGAAGAATTCGGCGAGCTTCGGCTCTTTGGCAATCAGGTTGAAGAATTGGTCGCTGCCGAATTGTAATTTAACTTGCGGCAGCGTTGATTCGTCTTTGAACTCGGTATCGATCCACTCGTCGCCTTTGAGCTTGAACGTCTTATCGCTGACGGTACGCATGCTCATCAGGTACGAGTCGGGGCTGTCCACCTTGTCCGACTCCTTCATCTTCTTTTCCGCCTGGCTGTAAACGACCGCCAATTCGCCGCTGGCTTGCCCGCCTATGCCGGATGACGCCCCCGGTCTGCTCGCCGGAGCCTTTGCCATCGCATCAAAAGCCCGGCGCTCATCCATCGGACGCGGCGGCTGTTCTCTCGGACGTTCAATCCTGCCGATGTCTTTCAAATCTTCGGTGACCAGGAAAGAGGTGTACGGCGTGACGATGCCATAACGCGTGCCGAGTTGGATGATCTCGTCTTTCAACTCTCGGTTCTCGCCGTTCAGGCGAATCTGTTCGAGCAGGTAGCCGACCCGTCGCGTTGCCCACAGCCGCGCCAGAAACGCATTGTCGCCGCGCTCGGCAGGGAAGGGCTGACCGGCAAAGGTGAAGGCTGCTTCGCGGCTGCCAATTTTACCAGTCAAGCGAATTGTAGCCTCGCTTACATTGTTCTTATAACGCCCGACGATGACCAGTTGCGAGTTCTTGAACAGGTCGCCAATCGCGCGCGGGTAAAGGGAATCGATTTCGACGCCGCCGAAGTCGAGCTTCAAATCCGAGAGCACCGGGTAGTTGACGCGCGCGAAGAAGTTCGAGACTTTGATTTCGAGGTCTTCCTGCGGCTCGATGTAATCGCTGACGCCGCGATTGTCCGCCGCCAGCTTATCGAGCAGATTGGTGTTCACGTCGTAGCCGACGCCGAAGGTAAACAGGCGCACGCCCGCGCGATTGGCGCTCTGCGCGTTGCGGATGATCTCCTTCACATCGGTCGGGCCGACGGTCGGCAATCCGTCTGTAAGGAAGACTACCATTGCCGGGCGGTCGCTCGATTGAAACTGCTTGAGCGCGGCGATCAGCGCGTCATTGATGTTCGTGCCGCCTTCGGCGCGCAGATTGTCGATAAACCTCAATCCCGCTTGCTTGCCGTCGCGGTTGGCTTCGATGAGACCGGCTTTCATCAAATGCTCTTCGCCCGAAAACGAGATGACGTTGAAGCGGTCGCGCTGGTTGAGCGATTCGACGCCGAATTCCAAGGCAGCGCGCGCTTTGTCGATCTTTTCGCCGCTCATCGATCCACTGGTGTCGAGCACGAAGACGATGTCTTTTGCCAGGCGTTCCTCGTCGGCGATATTCGACTTCGGCGAGATCAGCATCAGGAAATAACCGTCTTTCCCCGGCTCGCGATGGGTCAGCAGCGACAGGCCGAAATCCTTTTCCGAGAGCGAGTAGTAGAGCAGGAAATCTTTTTGCGCATCCATGCCCGTGCCTTCAAAGCTCAAGCGCGCCCGCCGCTCGCCGTCTTTACTCACAGAGATTTTGTGCGACGGCGAGAAGATGTTTTTCAGGTCGATTGGCGAACTGATTTCGACGCTGGCGGCGATCTCTTTGACGGGCTGCGGCTGGATGCGGCGGCCCGATCCGAGTTCGTAGCGATAGGCAACCGTGCCGCCTTCGCTCTTGAGCACCTGCGAATAAGTCAATTCGATCTTCTTGGTGCCGCGCGGCTCGATGGGAAAGACGCTGGCTTGAAAGAGGTCTTTGCCGGCGTATTCGAGCAGGCCGGGATCGATCTGGCGGCGCACAATCTCGTTATAGATTTGCCGCGCACGGGCCTTCTCGACGATCTCGGCGGCCATGCGTTTGTCGCCGTCATAGATGGCGAAATCAGAGATCGAAGCGCTTTCCGGGATGGGGAAAAAGTAGGCCCCTTCGAGCCGGTAGGGCGACGGGTTCTCGAAGACCTGCTCGACTTTCGTGGTCGCTACCTGCGAATCAATTTTTGTAGTGATCTTTACAGATTTGACATTGAGGACGCGCGGCATAGGTTGCGGCAGCGGGCGCGGCAGCGGCGGGCAACGATGGCATTCGTCGGGAATGATGACTCCCTGACCGAAGGCTGCGCTGCTGCTGAAAAGCACAAACGCCAACAAAACAAGCAATCTGAATCTCATCGACTTTTCTCCTGAACTGCACGGGGCAGATGGCTGATACACGCCGGTTGTTATTTCTTTCTCCGGTCAAAATGAACGCCGGAGCAGGCAGCCGGTTGCGTTTATTGACTGCATGAGTTGAATGCCTGAAGCGCGCCTTCTTGCGGGTTCTTAGGGTAATCGCGCCATCTTGCCCATCTACTGATGAGATGACTTTTAAGGCGCGCTCTCTTGATCGGCGATCTTCGTTGATGGTTGAAGTGTGCCGCGCTCGTTTTGTGCCGATCTATCCAGCCAGCGCTGCAATGCCAGCCACGCCAGGCCGGGAAGCAAAAACGCCAGGCCGAGCAGCGCCGCCATCTGTCGCGGGCTCAGACCGGCGTGATCGAGTCCCCATCCGGTCGCATAGGTTGACACAGACATCATTAGCGTCAGAAATCCCATCTCCAGTGCAAACACCCGACCGAGGAAACGATTCGGCACCGTTAGCTGCAACAGCGTGGTCGAGAAAACCCATTGCACGCTGCCCCCCGAATGCGCGCCGATGACGAACAGCAGCGCCAGGATGAGCGACGGCGAGCCGGAAAACAACAGATAGAAAATTGCCGAGACGAAAAATGCCATACTGATGGCGCGGCGCATGGTGCGCGGCGAATCGTTTGTAATCCATCTTGCAATCATCGGCCCGATGAGCGCTCCCGTGCCGCGCGCCGCATAAAGCAAGCCGATGGAGGCGCTGCCGTCGCGCCCCAGCGGAAAAATCTCTCTGCCGAAAATAGTCAGCAACAACAGCACGCCGCCGCCCATGCCCCATCCGGTTTTGACGAGCAACAGGGCGATGACGTGCGGATTGGTCTTTAAATAACGCGCGCCGTCGATCATATCGGCGATGCCGGTTGCTTCAAGGAGCGACAACCGCTTGGCGCGATCACGCACGGGTTTCGGCAGCCCTGGAATGTGCGTCGCCCAGATGAAGGCTGCGGAGATAAAGAATGAAATGGCGTCGATGATGAAGGCTGTGTTGGTGCCGAAGAGGTCGGTCACCACGCCGCCCAACGCCGCGCCGAAGGCCAGCGTCACTGACCAGGTCGCGCCGCCGAGCGCGTTCGCCGCAATCAACTCGCGACGTTTGACGATCATCGGGACGGCGGCAGATTCGGCTGGCTCGAAAAATGATGAGAGGATGATCTCAAGCGCCGCAAGCAGATAAACAATCCACACTTGATTGGGGTGCTTGACGAAGAGAAAGCCGAAAACCAGCAGACCGCGCAGCACGTCGGCCCAGATCATAATGGTCTTGCGGTTGAATCGGTCGGCGACGACGCCGGCCATCGGGCCGACGAAGAATTGCGGCAGCAGCTTGATGATCAGCACCAGGCCGACGGCTTCGCCTGAGCCTGTGAGATTCAGCAGCAGCGTGAAGAGGGCGACGCTGTTGAACCAGTCGCCGGTTTGCGAGATCAGCCGGCCAGTCCACAAATGACGAAAGTCGCGATTGCCGCGCAACAACTCGACGTAACCGACCCTGTGGCCCGCTTCGCTCTCAGTCATCTCTGCATTGTAGCAAAGCCTCCGCAGGCCGCGCATCGTATCGACCCGCAGGGGAGATGACGAACGCAAAAGGATGAATGTTGAATGTCGCGAAGGCACCTGCGGTTCAGCCTTCATCTTTCATCTCGGCTGACCGGCAAGCCGCTTTCGTCAATCAATGACTGCGCAATCGCCGCTTGGTTATGTTATAAGTATTAATGAAAGATTGGGTCTCATCTCATAAGGTGACATTATGCATATCGAATCCCTCAAAGTCTTTTGCGATTTGATCGATACGCGTAGTTTCTCGAAAGCGGCGACCAAGAATTTCATCTCGCAATCGGCAGTCAGCCAGCAGGTGCGCGCCTTTGAAGATCGTTTCGAGAAACGCCTGGTCGAGCGCAGTCGCGGCGGCGGATTGGTGCCGACGCCTGCCGGCCTGACCTTTTATCAGGGCTGTCGAGAGATCATCGAACGTTTCAACTCGCTCAACGACGAGATGAAAGGCATGGGCGATACGATCAGCGGCCAGGTGCGCGTCGCGACCATCTATACGGTTGGTCTGCACGAGCTATCGCCCATCGTCAAACAGTTCATCAAAGAGTTTCCGCACGCCAACATTCACATCGAATACAGTCGCGCCAACAAAGTCTATGAAGATGTCATCAACCATGCGATAGACATTGGCATCGTCGCTTACCCGACGCCGCGCTCACAGATCGAAATCATCCCGTTTCGCAGCGACCGGCTGGTCTTTGTTTGTAGCCCAGATCACGAACTGGCGCATCGCAAGCGCCTGACGGTCGCTGACCTCAGCGGTCAACGCTTCGTCGGCTTCGAGCGCGATATGTCGTCGCGCAAAGCCGTAGACAAAATCCTGCGCGATAATGACGCCACCGTGCAATACGTGATGGAGTTCGACAATATCGAAACGATCAAGCGTTCGGTCGAGGCGGATCTGGGCGTGACGATCATTCCGCGCGCCACCGTCGAAAACGAACTCCGCGCTGGCGCTTTGCGAGCAATTGAATTCAACGATACCTTCACGCGCCCCATCGGCATCATTCATCGCAAGGGGAAAATCTTCAGCGCGGCGGCGCGCAAATTCATCGATATGCTGACCGAGAGCGCGGCAGCCAGCGCTTGAGCCGTATGCCGTAAACACCATGAAAAGCTTCTGGAATTCTGCAAGAGAGATGGAACTCTGCGTTCCTCATCTGCCGTACAAGTGCGCGGTTACTGGCCATTCTTCTTCTGTGCCCCGCCACCCGGCGGCAAAAAGGAGCTGAACACGAAACTATAGTCCGTCATCACCACGTCATGTTGTCCGTCTTTCCCATACTGATATAGCGCCATCTGGTGGCAGAGTACGCAATTCGACCACGTATATGTCCCAGTTTTACTTTTGGCATCCGCATCCCCGGCCTTGATCGTTGCTAGGATCGTGTCGACCAGCGTACTGTTGGGCGGCAGCTTTACCTGCGGAGCATTATTGACTGGCCCTACTGCGGGAACCTGGCTGGCGATGGTTTGATCTCCAAGCAGATAGGTTTCCAGCACTGAATTCCTCGATACGGCGACTCCGTTTTGATTCTTTGGTAGCAGGTTAGAGCCGTCGAACCGCTGCACCGCATTCAGCCTATAGTACTGCCAGGGAGAGTTCTCGACACCTGGGACGCTGGCAAGCCGCTTTTGCCATTCCGCGTTGACTGCCGTAGGCAGTTCGACTTCATTCGGACAGCGTGCGACCTGCGTGGGCAGGTAATTCCCGGCAGTCGGCAGCGTCGGCGACCAGAGATACTGTTGACCCTTCGCCGGCGCAGGCTGTGGCTGCCGGTTCGCGTCAGCCTGATGCCCTGACCCCGTGCTGAATGTCGGCTTGAAGCCGAGCGCGGTTGGAACGTCGTAGTTATCCACTTGCTCGAACGTCGCCCAAATCCATCTTGGCTGGCTCTTAGTCTTGTAGACAACATGCAGGCCGACCAGCCCGACGTTGACTTCCATCTGAAAAGCTGCCCCCGTCGCACTATATTCTTTTGAAATAGCAATCAGAGCTTTCCTGACATGATAGCGCTGCTTGATCTCTTTGCTGGTATTGTCGGGCAGGATACGCCAGGCCGCTTTCACTTCAATCGAGCCGTCAGGGAAACTGATGGGCCTCTTATAATCTTTCAGCCCTTGACTATTCGTGAGATGATTCGCCGTGATGTAGTTGGTCTCGGTATCGTTAAGGCGAATTTCATAGATTGCGAAGTTTCTATTCTGATCAATTAAAGGCCAACTGGATGCGGCTTGCAGGTCGTTTTGCAGCTCGTCTGAGTCATAGTACGAGCCGACGAGTTTCTCTATCCTCTTCTTAGGCAAATAGAGCAGCTTACTCTCCTTCGGTACGGACAAGTTCAGTATCTGGTTGTTCGCCCCATTTTTGAGAATCGTGATCGGGTCGGTGAATAACTCCCAGACTCGCGCCGCTTGTGGGGCCTCGCCGATGATCTTTTGGGTGTCCACCTTGCCATCTTTGGTTGGCCAGTTTAACGCGACAAAGACTTGCCAGGCAAAATTGTCGAACTCCGCTTGTGAAAAGCTAGATGTCTTTGCGCTGGTCCGCATAAGGTCAGATGGCAGAGCAGGGCTTAATTTCAGTGCCTGCCCGTGCGAGGAACCAGGAGTGAATATGGAGTAAAGCCATAGCGCTATAAAGACTGCAAGGGCGGCAACCTTACTTCGTCTTACGCTTATCATCTCTTCAACCTCCAATGTTGGGTGCCGTGATTCGATGTTCTATGGAACTACTGCTGTGACCTTGCTGATTATAGGTGAACCCAATTGGCGGGTAGTTTATATCACTTCAGAAATCAGAAGTCTAGCGGGCTGCGCCTCGCGTCACGGCCTGTCAGAGATTGCCCGGCGCGATGGCGGTTTCAGCTTATGCCGGGTATGTGGGTAATTTCACTGAGGGAATCGAGCAAGTTTCTTGACCGGTTGTTTGAGAGTCAGGAGACAGGCTTTTATTTCCGCTGGGCATGACTCAGAGAAGAAAGTTGTTGACTCAGATTTGGCTTGAGCGCATAATCCGATTTCCTTTTCGACCTTTGTTGGAGATTTTTCAACCGATGATGCTCAGAGGACACAAGCAAACGACAAACGCGAGCCGCCCAAACGGTGAATGGCCGGCGTGCGGCGTCGGCTCCTTTGGGCTGAACGCCTGCCCGTTTAGCTTATCAAAATATCTGCAACTCAACGGCAATAATCGCATCAACCGGATCAACTCGGCACAACCGCGCGATTATCGTCATTTGCAGTAGCCCAGCGGGAGCGGACTCCCGCTCCCGAATCTCAAACGAAAATTCGTAAGAAGAATTCAGGAGCGGGAACCGCAGATGAGTCTTGTCTCATCGGCGTTCGCGCAGTTGCGTCTAACCATGCGCCACTTCGCTGAAGAGGCCGAATGGATCGGCAGCGGTCTGTAAAGCCATGGGTCAGATGACCGCAGAGGTTCGATTCCTCTCTTCAGCCTGGTCGACTTGACGCCCCGCCGATTGTTGGTTGATTGCCAATCAACCGGCGGAAATTGCAACCTGAGAGGCCAATATGTCGAATCAAATCTCAACTGTTGAAAGCCACCGAGCCGGCGAGCCGCTCACCAGCGCGCCGGTCGAAGGTTTCCGCACGGTGGACGAGATCAACGCACTGGTGCGCGCTTTTGAAGATACGACGCTGCCGCGCGCCGAGTGGACGCATCGCGCTCACCTGACGGTCGCGCTCTGGTATCTCACACGCTATTCGGGGCGCGAAGCGACGGTGCGCATCCGCACGGGCATCAAACGCTACAACGCCTCGAAGGGAATTTTGACGACGCCGACGGGCGGGTATCACGAGACTCTGACCCTGTTCTGGATTTGTATGATCAGCCACTTTTTATTGTTTGCCGATGTGAGCGGCTCGCTGGTCGAACTGACTAACGCCATGCTCGCGCGTTGCGCCCACAAGGATCTGCCGCTGCGCTATTACAGCCGCGAACGCTTGATGTCGCCGCAAGCCCGCGCCATCTGGGTCGAGCCGGACTTGCAGCCGCTCGCCCAGTCTATTTAAGGAGGTGATAACCATGCGCCGAAAGAATCGCCGCAACCCGCGCGTGAATCTTCTGAGAGGGTTGTTCATACGCGCCCTGCGCCGCAGTCTGTTTGCCACGCCCGCAGGCCGTGCGGTGCGCGTGATCTGAAGCAGCCAAGATCAAACCGAAGCTGCCGCGAGACGGCGGTGCGTTTTTCAGGAAGCGCGCCGCCGTCGCTCGTTTACTCGTCCCGTTGCATTGCTCGGTGTTTTCGCTTACCCTTACTCAGCACTAACAGGCAACAGATGGCATGGCAACCGGCGTCAACGTTCAGTAATGAACATCACACCGCTTTGCCGCTACTTTCCTTGAGTTTCAACGAGTATAAATTTAGGAGGAGGCGTGATGGGCTACTTACCCGGCTTCCAGCAGGACATTTTTATCAGCTATGCGCACGTTGATAATGCGGCGGTTGATGAGGCCGTCGGGTGGGTGACGCAATTCCGCGAGCATCTCGATGTGCAATTGTCGAAGCGCGTTGGCCGCATGGGGGCGGTCAAAATCTGGCAAGATCCGACGCTTGAAGGCAGCCAGCTTTTCGATAAGACGATTAACGATGCGCTCAACGGCGCGGCGCTCTTCATCGCCCTCACCTCGTCGGGCTATCTCGCCTCGGATTACTGCCAGCAGGAATTGCGCTGGTTTCACCAGAAGGCAAGCCAGGAGCCGTCGGGCCTTGCCGTTGGCGACCGCCTGCGCATCTTCAATGTGCTGCTCAACAACGTGCCGTTCGATGACTGGCCCGCCGAGTTCGGGCGCACCAGCGGCTTTGCCTTTCACGACGCCGAGTCGCCGGACGATTTCGGCTACCCCGAAGACCCGCAAGAGAAACCCTTTCAAATGCAGATGCGCAAGCTGGTCGAAGGCGTCTATCGCACGCTGTGTGCAATGAAAGAAGACTTACAAAAATCGGCACCGCAAGCCGCCGTCACGGAGCCGCCGCCGGGGCAATCAGATGAGCAGTTCACCGTCTTTCTGGCCGACACCGCCGATTCGTTACGCACCTTGCGAAAGCGGGTCACGGCAGAACTGCAAAGCAAAGGCATACGGGTGGTCGCCGATGTGCCGCCGCCTTTCGAGGCCGCAACTCACGAGCAGCAGGCGATTGCCGCCATCAATAAGTCGCAGTTGACGGTGCATCTGCTCGACAGTTTTCCGGGCCGCGAGATCGAAGACGCCGAAGACAAATCCTATGCCCAGCGCCAGGTAGAACTCAGCATCGAGCATGCCCGCTCGCAATTCATCTGGGTGCCGAAATCGCTCGATCTGGCGGGGCTCGAAGCGGGCGCGTACAAAGATTTTCTCGACCGGCTGGAAAACGGCGAACGCAGTGATGCGAGTTACAAATTCTTGCGCGGCCTGCCTGCCGAGTTGCCGCACGAAATTCTTGACGAAATCGAAGCCGTGCGCCGCCGTCCGACTGCCGAAGCTCTGCCGTCATCTGCGCTGGTTGACACGCATTTCAAAGATCAATTGCACGCCCTCGACCTGATTCGCTATTTGTCGGACAAGAATGTGCAGCCCTTCATCAACCCCGAAGAAGATGACCCGCGCAAGAATATTCGCATTCTCGAAGAGCGTTTGAAGCAGGTGACCAAGTTGATCATCGTCTTTGGCTCGGTGACTTCGGATTGGGTGCGTGCGCGGCTCGGCGCAGCGGTCGAGATTGCCATCACGGAAGGTTGTCCGCTCAAGGCGTGCGGCATCTACTATGCAGGTGCCCGGCACAAGAACACCGACGGCGATTTCCGCCTCGGCCTGTTTCCCGTTTATACCTTTGACGCTGCCGACCTGAGCAACCCGCGCGCGCTAGCGCCGCTGCTCGAAACCATTTGAGACGTTGGATTGATAGCCATGAAACCGGAGCGTACAACCACCTCACTGATGCAAACCCCAATGCAGCTCGCCGGCCAAGAGGCGGGCCAGTCGGAAATGAATCCTTTCGTTGGCTTGCGCCCGTTTGAGAGAGAAGAGAGCTTGCTGTTTTTCGGGCGGCGCGAGCAGGCCATCGAACTGCTACAGAGACTGCACGAGACGCGCTTTCTGGCGGTCGTCGGCAGTTCCGGCTGCGGCAAATCATCGCTGGTGCGCGCCGGTTTGATCCCCAAACTCGCGGCTGGCTTTCTGGTCGAAGAACGCGACCTCTGGCGCAATGCGACGATGAAGCCAGGCGACGCGCCGCTCGAAAACATGGCCGTGGCGCTGCTCGAAGCGGTGGCGATTGAAGCCAGCAAAGCGAACATCAACGATCTGGTCGAAGCCATTCACGGCGAAGGCGCGCAGGCCATCGTCGCCCGCTTGCAGGAAAGGCTCGGCGGTGAGGATGCCAACCTGCTGCTGCTCGTCGATCAGTTTGAAGAATTGTTTCGCTTCGCTTTGCGTGATGAAGACGCCATCAAGCGCAACGAAGCCGAAGAGTTCGTGGCGCTGCTGCTCGAACTGGCGGCGCAGCGCGAGTTGCCGGTTTTCGTCGTCATCACCATGCGTTCGGATTTTATCGGCGACTGCGATAACTTCTTCGGCCTCCCCGAAGCCATGAATCGCAGTCAGTACCTGGTGCCGCGATTGACGCGCCGGCAACGGCAGGAGGCCATCGAAGGGCCTATCCGGCTGTTTGGAGCAAACATTACACAGCGTTTGCTCGACCGCGTGCTCAACGACGCCGGTGATCGCTCCGATCAACTGCCGGTCATGCAGCACGCGCTGATGCGCACCTGGGAAGACTGGCAGCGCACGCGCGACGGCGCGATTGACCTGGCGCATTACGAAAACGTCGGCACCATCAAGGACGCCTTATCGAAGGATGCCGAATGCGCCCTGGCAGGCTTGAGCATTGATGAGGTGAAGATTGCCGAGCGGATGTTCCAGGCGCTCACCGATACAGATCCGCGAGGCCGTCGCATCCGTCGCCCGGCGCGTGTGCGGGAGATTGAAGCGATCACCGGCGCTGCCCGCCAACAGATTCTGACGATCATCGACCGCTTTCGCAGCAATCGCCGCAACTTTGTGAATCTCTACGAAGACAAACTGTCGGGCATCGTGACGATTGACATCTCGCACGAAAGCTTGATCCGCCAGTGGACGCGGCTCGGCGACTGGGTCAACGTCGAAGCCGACTCGCGCAAGACCTATCTGCGCATCGTCGACGCGGCGGTGTTGTATAAAGAGCAGCGGACGAAGCTCTGGCGGAATCCGCAACTCGCTTATGCGCTCAACTGGCGGGAGCGGACGCAACCGACGCGCACCTGGGCGGCGCGCTACAACGAAGATTTCGACGCGGCGATGGCCTTTCTTGACAAGAGCCGCCGCCGGCATCGCAAGATCGTCCTGACGGTTTATTTCCTCGTTCCCCTGCTCATCATTGGCTCGGCGGGCGTCTTCACCCTGATTAAAAACAACCACCTGGCGCGCGAGGCCGAGCGCAAAGACGTGCTCCTGCACAAAGTAGAGAAACAGCGTGATGAGATTACAGAAGAGAAATTGAAACAGCAGGAGGCGCTCGCCCGGCAGAACGAGAAATTGCTCGACATTGCCGACGAGTATTTTCAAGGCGAGGTGGTCATCTATCCGCATCCGATAGTCGGCGACATCAAGTTGCGCCGGCTTGCCGATGGCCGCATGGAGTTTTACGACCATTGGATTGAGAATAACATTATCAAGGTTGACGTGCCGGAACTACGCGAGATCGCCCAGCCAATTCCTGACTCGGTCGAATTCAATCGTATCGCAGCGGAGCAGTTGCAGAAGGCGTTTCGCGAGATCAAAGCGCGCGGACTGCTGGATCGCGTGTTGACCTGGGATAATGGGTTCGTGCGGCCCGACGATGAGGCGATTCTCAAGTTCAAGCGCGGCACCGCCGGCGGCCCAACGCCCCACGCGCTCGGCATCGCCTTCGACCTCAATCGCCAATACAACATACCGGGCCAACACGCCGCGCTGCCCCAGCAGCGCGGCTCGCTCCTCGAACTGGTGCCGATCTTCCGCGAATTCGATTTCAGTTGGGGCGGCGACGACGACGCCACGCATTTCCAATTCATCCGCCCGGACACCTCCCTCAACGAGGGCGCAGCCAAAGACTAACCGGCGGACTGCGCGCCAAGGCAGGCGGGACGCAGGGGGCGGAGATGCGGGGATGGGGATTCTGGCTCTAAATCGAAACTTACGAGATTAGAACAAGGGATTGGCCACCGCAGGCACAAAGACACAGAGGAAAATATTGAGAAGCCCAGAAGAGGTTTAAGCTTTTCTTTGTGCCTTGGTGTCTGCGGTGGCCATTTCTTTTGTCCCTTCTTATGCGATCTGATTTAGCTGTCGCCGCGTCGCCGGCTGCCCTCCCACACAGGCTGGGTGGATGCCGATGCCTTTAAATATTTTTGTAGCTTGTATCTCCAGTAAATGTATCTTATACTGATAACGTAGATTCGCTGACAAAAAAATCACTCATGGATACGACGGCTGACTATTGATACTTTGTCCCGTTGTTTTTCGCGCCCTCCCCGACAATTCGTGTCAAAGCTCGCGCCCATCGCGCAAAAGGGCAGAGCTTTTGTGGGAGGTTGCAATGACCGAAGGCGAAACATCTATCCTCATCGTCGAAGATGACTTGCCCATACGCGCTTTACTCATGGCGCTGCTCGGTGAGCGATTCGACTGCCAGGCCGCCGAGACCGCAGAGGCCGCGACTCGGCTGCTCAACTCGCAATTTTTTCATCTCGTGTTGGCCGACATCGGACTGCCGCGAACGTCAGGGCTCGATCTGTGCCGCACCATCGCCGCGCACAGCCGGTCGACGGTGGTTGTCCTGATCTCCGGCAAGACTGATCTGGAAGCGGCAGCCGAAGCGCGAGAAGCCGGAGCCTTCGATTTCCTCTCCAAGCCCTTCGATCTCGACGAGGTGATTGCGACAGTCGACCGCGCCCTGGCATATCAGGCTGAACAATCAAGATCCAATCGAGCAACCAACGGCTGACCGCACGAACCGCCGCGCCTGTTGGCGTCGTGCGGTCGGCGGACGAAGACTTTTGCAAAATTGGCTGACCTGAACTTTATGCAGGGACGAGCGGTTTGCGAGTCGTCCATACCTGTGAAGCGTCGATATCTGAGAGCCCCTGAGCCTCACCGAGGCGGGTCGCCTTCGGAGTCTCTCCTACCTGCCTGTAGGCGACTTTGCAATTATTCTGGCCGGCAGGCGACGAATTGTGCAAAAGTCTTATGCTACATGCAGCTTGCGCAACCGGAGCGCGCCGGCGGATAGCCTGTGTAGGCCAGCGACTTTTGGGTAATGGGGCGAACCGATGGGATATTTGTTTGAAGATAAATTGCGTGCGCGGGCCAAGACTTTCGTCGCCGCGCTCGACCGCTGCGGCATCAGCGGCGCGATCATCGCGGATTCTTTCCGCGATTACACCGTCAAGCTTGCGGTGTCGCTTAGTGGTCGAGATTACGGAAACGTCAACCTCTATTTCAGCCCCAAAGCCAATGCCTTTTCTCTGAAGACGCACGAATTAAAAAACCAATCGCTCGTCGCCCAACTCGAAGCCTGCTGGTGCGATGAGCCGCGCGCCAGGGAAGCCCCGGCGCGCGGCTGGCAGATGTACGTTGACGGTTCGTACATCAACGGGGCGACCGGCTACGGCGTGGTGATTTTGAAAGACGGCGCGGTCGTCGCCGAATGCTGCGGCCCGGTCGAGGCTGCCGATGTCAAGGGCACACGCCAGGTGGCAGGCGAACTGCGCGCCGTTGAAGAAGGGCTGGCCTGGTGCCAACAAAACAACATCAGCGAGATAGAGATTTTTTACGATTACTATGGCGTTGAGAAATGGGCGACCGGTGCCTGGAAGGCCAATCAGCCGATGACCCAGGCGTATGGCCGACTGGTGCGCGAGTCTCACATACAGATTCGTTGGCGCAAGGTCGCCGCGCACACGGGCAATCGCTGGAACGACCGCGCCGACGTGCTTGCCAAACAAGGGGCGCTGGCGCAGAGGGCCGAGCGCAACGCCGCAAGCGAAGACCAGGAAGCGGCAACTGATCCGCTGGTTATTGAACTGCTGGACAAGAAAGAGCGCTTCATCGAGTTTCTGATGGTGAAGGGAATTGACGTGGCGTTTGATCGTCTCTATAACGATCAGTTCGCGCGCCTGCTGATTCTCAATGAAGACGAGAAAAGTCTTGGCTTCTTCGATCTCTATCACACACGCCGCAAACCGTTCGCGCCTTACCTGCACGGCTTCAAAAATAATGAGTTGAAAGCGCGCCTGGAAGCCTTCTGGCGTGAATTTGCTGCAATTGATCGCTGATTCTCAACCGATTGTAAGGACGTATAGACTTCTACAGACAGGCGGTCTTGACTACAGAACGGCTCAAATAGTTCTTGACAAGGATAGCGACGGGCAATATAGTTCGAGCACCGAATTATATTGTTATTGAGATGAACAGAACGAAATAAATGGAGATGCCACAGCTATTCAGGAACGGCGTAACCGGGAAGGTATTCTCAGGAATCATTCTGATATTCTGATGCCAGCCGGCAACCGCGCGTTCCTCGGTCACTGTTGTGGCAGAGCCTTTCGACTTCGAACGAGTCGATAGGCGGCAACTCCTTCCCGTATGCAGCAAGAATGAAATAGCCTGTCGATGCGCCTGGCAGAAGCAATCGGCGGCACGCTTTAAGATAGCCAAAGCTGAGATGCGAAAGATTGACCTAAGTAATTTTCAAGTGGCGACGAGTGAAACGGCGCGCGATATCAACCGCCGCATCATGCTCAATCTGATTCGTCGGAATCAGCCTATTTCGCGCGCCGATCTGGCGCGTCAATCGGGATTACAGCGCAGCACCGTCTCAGTTATTACTGAACAATTGATCAAAGAAAAGTGGGTGACTGAGGGTGCCAGTGGTCATGTGCCGCGTGGTCGCAGACCGCGATTTCTCCATTTGAATAAGGGGCGAGTCGGCATCATCGGCGTCAATATTCGGCCTGCGATGACGACCTTTGCCCTGGCCGATCTCGACGCCCACTTCATCGCTCAGGAGTCGTTACCGACGGCGCAAAATCCACAGCAGTTTATCGCTCAGTTAAGCGCACGGCTACGCAGCCTGATCAAGACGCATCCGGAAATTTATTATGAAGGGATCGGCGTGAGTTTGCCTGGGCGAATTGATTTGGCCACACAAAAGCTGGTGTTTGCCCCGAATTTAGAGTGGAGCGGGGTGGATTTGAAAACGCCGCTGGAACAAGCAACGGGGTTGCCTGTGGAGTTGGAAAACGCCGCCAGCGCCTGCGCACTTGCAGAGATATGGTTCGGTCGCCACACCGAAAGCGTGCGGAATTTAATTGCCCTTACGGTTTCGGAAGGGATCGGTGCCGGCGTGGTCATGAACGGTCAATTGGTGCGGGGCTCTACAGGCGCTGCCGGCGAGTTCGGGCACATGACGCTGGTCGAGGACGGCTACGTCTGTCGTTGCGGCAATCGTGGATGCTGGGAAGTCTACGCCTCGAATTCAGCGGCGGTGCGTTATTACGCGGAGGCGACCGCGCCGGGTCGCCTCCGCAAATCCGAAGCCAGGCCGTCGGAATCGATTCCCACGTTCAATGACCTCCTGCGTCTTGCCGATCAAGGGGATGCGAAGGCGAACCAGGCCATTGACCAGATGGCTCATTACATCGGCGCTGGCACGGCGATGCTGGTCACCGGACTAGCGCCCGATGTCATCGTGCTCGTCGGTGAAGTGACACGCCTCTGGAATCGTGTGGGGCCGGCCATCGAAATGATGGTGAAGCAACGGACATTCACCCACGCGGCGACGCGCATCGTTCCGGCAGACCCGGTCACTCAGCCAAGACTGCGCGGCACGATTGCGCTGGTGCTGCAAAAACATTTCGGCGCGCCCTCGGTCGCATGAGCTTCATGCTTTTTTTTCGCTCATTTGTTGTTGACTCGAACTAATGCTTGCCTGTCGCCTAAGCAGGCTGAGAATGACGCTCAAATTTCAGGGCTGGTTGGCGGGGCAGGCCGTTCAACGGGGCCGTGAACAATCAATGATTCAGTGAAAGGCCGGCAGGCCGGATGGTTGAGAGAACCAGGGTGGAGTTGAAGCAGTTCTGACACCGCGCATGCACGGTGTCGCGGAGATTATGAATCCTGATTAAGGAGGTAACGCGATGTTTTCTTCTACCAAAGCATCTTCTCGCACAGAGCTATCCCACGTCATGCAGTGGCAGATTGAAGGCACCAGAGGCTTCAGATCATGCAGAGCACGGCGTGCGATTTTGGCTAGGGTTCTCGTTGGGGTTCTCTTAGCGTTAGCGGTGCCGCGCGCGAGCCATGCGCAAGTCCTTTATGGGTCGCTCACCGGTAATGTAACGGAGCAGACAGGCGCGGTGGTTTCCGGCGCTAAGGTCGAAGCTCTCAACGTCAATACAGGCGTCTCAAAGGAAACGACCAGCGATGATGCAGGCCGCTACCTGTTCAGCGATCTACAACCAGGCGTCTATAAAGTGACGATTGCCGCCGCCAATTTCAAAACCCTGGTTCAGGAGGATGTCAGAATTGACGCGAATACGGTTCGCCGCATAGACGCGCAGGTACAGACGACGGGCGTGAGCGAGACGGTGGCGGTGTCAGCGGCGAGCGTGACGATTCAGACGGACCGCGCCGACATCAACATCAGCCAGTCGGCCCGCCAGGTCAACGACCTGCCGCTCACCGGCAGCGCCGGTCGCAATTACCAGAGCCTGTTGGGACTCGTTCCAGGCGCTACGAAGGATCTGAGCCAGAACGGGGTTGGCGAGGCAAACTCCGCCGCCGGCAACCCGCAGCGATCCATTTCGTTCAATGTCAATGGCGTGTCGCGGCTACAGAACAATACTCGCATCGATGGTGCCAGCATCGTTTACCCCTGGCTACCGACTAACACGGTGTATGTGCCCCCGGCAGAAGCGATTCAAGAGGTGAATATCGTCACCAATTCCATGGACGCTGAACAGGGATTGGCGGGCGGCGCGGCGATCAACGTGATCACCAGGTCAGGGACAAATGATTTTCACGGCGCTGGCTGGGTCTATGACACCAACAGCGCCCTGCGGGCCCGCAACTACTTCCAAACGACGCCGCAAAACCCGAAGGACATTCTCGTCCAGTATGGCTACGCCGTGGGCGGGCCGATCATCAAGAACAAACTGTTCTTCTTTACTGATTTTGAGCGCACCACCCGGCGCAATACGTCGCGAACCAACTTAGCCTCTGTCGCACCGGCAAGCCTGCGGCCCGATGGCAGTGGCGTGCAATTCCCAACCGCTGCACAAGGCGGCGCGACGATTTACGATCCGGCGTCCAACTCCAATCCGGCTTTGCGCACGCCATTCCCGAACAATACGGTTCCGCTGAACCGCATCGATATCGCGGCGATTGAACTCCTCAAGCGCCTGCCTCTACCCACCGCTTCCGGCTTCGTCAACAACTTCGTCGCCAACGGCGTGGCGCTGTTCAACCGCAACAACATAGATGGTAAGGTTAACTACACGGCGAATGATCGGCTGTCGCTCTGGGGGCATTACAGCATTTCGCCGACCAACATCGTCGAACCGCCGATCTTCGGCGAAGCTGACGGGCCCGCCCTCAACGGCGGACAGTTGGGCACGGCTCCCAGCCGTATACAGCTTGCCGGGGTGGGTGGCAGTTATACCTTCAGTCCGACGCTGATTCTGGATGCGACCTTCGGCTACACGCGCCAGCGTCTCGGTGCTGAAGCTCCTGACCTCGATCAGAACCTGGGGCTGGATCTCCTGAAAATTCCCGGAACGAATGGCGGCGACCGGTTGCAAGGCGGCCTGCCTTCGTTTCAGATCAGCAACTGGACGAATATCGGCAACGACAATACCGGGAACCCTTTCCTCTTCCGCGACAACCAGTTCGTTTTGACGGCGAATCTCTCATGGGTGCGGGGAGCGCATGGCTTGCGTTTCGGATTGGATTATCAGGATCAGCAGCTTAATCACTTCCAGCCGCAGGGCGGCACTTTCCAGACGGTGCGCGGCACCTTCGTCTTCAACGGCAACGCCACGAGGCTACAGAACGGCCCGACGCCAGCCGACGTTCGGTTCAACAGTTGGGCCGACTTCCTGCTCGGCTTGCCAAATGCCGCCGGCAAAGTGGATCAGCTCAGAAACCCCAATGCGCTTCGCATGAAGTCGTATGCCCTTTATGCTCGCGACCACTGGCAGGCAACCCGCAATCTGACGATCAGCTACGGTTTGCGCTGGGAGCGCTACCCGTTCCCGGACAAAGACAATACCGGGATTAATCGCTTTGATCCGGCGACCGGGAACGTCATTACCGGCGGCCTCGAAGGGGTGCCAAGGGATACCGGAGCCGAATCCGGACCGGGCCATTTCCTGCCGCGCATCGGCATCGCCTATCGCCTCGGCGAGAATGGCAAGATGGTGATTCGCGCCGGGTATGGGCAATCTACCGATCCCAGGCCGTTTATCGATTTTCGCAACGCTTACCCGATTGTCAATGCCTGGGCCATGCCGCAACTCGCATTCAATGGCGCGACCAATGCCTTCATTCCTGTGACGACCTTGAGGCAGGGGTTGATCAACACCAGCCCGCCACCTGATCTTACGAAAGGCATTCTCAAGTTGCCGTCCAATAGCGGCACGACGACCTACCCGGATACCGAGATGCGCAAGTATATTCAGTCCTGGAACCTCATCGTCGAACGTGAGTTGACCAGGCGGCTTACGGCATCGGTCGGCTATGTCGGGACGCGGGCGGTCGGACAGATGGGATTCATCAACATCAACGCTTCGGCTCCCGGCACGGGCACCAATGGGCGTCCGCTGTTCCAGCAATTTGGGATAACTCAAGACATCAACGAGATCATCCCGTACAAGACGACGACCTACGATGCCTTGCAGTCGGAACTCAAGGGTCGCTTCGGCAGTTCCCTCGTCGGGGCGGTCTATACCTGGTCGAAGGCGATCAATTACGCCGACAATGACGCCAATCCGAGAATCCAATACCAGCCGGCAGCAGCCCTCAACCGTGGCCCCGCCGGCTATGACCGCACACACAATTTCCAGGCGTACACGGTCTATGACATACCGCTTGGCAAGGGACGGCGATGGCTGAGCAGCGGCATCGGCAGTTACCTGCTGGGCGGCTGGCAGGTCAATAGCATACTGAGCCTCATGAGCGGCACGCCGTTTTATGTCGTCCAGGGGGCGGCGGGAAACCTCAATGCCGGCGGCAGCCAACAGGTTCCCGACCAGATCAAGTCGGTGGTGGACATTTTTGGCGACAACTTGAAAGGCACGCCGCCTGCCGGGTCTGCGGCTGCAATCCTTCCGGGCTATCGCTATTTCGACACCACTGCCTATGCTGCGGTAGTTGTTGACGCAACGCATCCGGCGCGCTTCGGCAACGCCGGCAGAAACAACCTGCGCGGGCCGGGCTTCTTCAACGTCGATCTCAGCCTGTTCCGGTCGTTCGCCGTGACCGAGCGCATCAAACTACAATTCCGTGGAGAGTTCTTGAATGCGCTGAACCATCCCAACTTCTCTAACCCCGGCGCTGACATCTCGAATGCCGGTGCCTTCGGGTACATTACTTCGACAACCGGCACGGGCGAGCGCAATATACGGCTTAGCGCGCGCATCGCCTTCTAGATCGGGTTTCAATTGAATGTACGAGGATCGAGAGTGTTCACCGCAGAGACGCAGAGAACTCAGAGGAAGCGCAGAGAATGGCGCATCTAGATTATCTCTGCGCCTTCTCTGTGCCCTCTGCGTCTCTGCGGTGAATCATTGCGCTTACCTTATACTCAATTGCAAACCGATCTAATAATCCCCTACCGTTTCCTCCCCTTATTCATCATTCATCATTCTGCATTCATCATTTCCTCATAATGGCTTTGCCAACCATCGATGACAATTGGCAATTGCCGCGCTCGCCTGCTTGCTCGCGGCGGCTGCTTCAGGCAATAGTTACTCATGGTCATGCGAACTTGCCACAGGAAGCGACAAAGATGCTGCCAAACCGACACCTCGGCTGCCGCCCACGCCTGCTTGATTGATTTTCTAAATTCAACCTCTGGGGCAATTATTCGCGCTGCCGGGATGCCTATGCGGTTGATTGCGGCAGGGAACGCCAGTTGATTGCTTACACGACTGCTTTGCCAGGCAGATAACGGAGACAGCGAATGAATCGCAGCATCTGCATTCACGGACATTTCTACCAGCCGCCGAGAGAAAATCCCTGGCTCGAAGAGGTCGAGTTGCAGGATTCGGCTTATCCTTATCATGACTGGAACGAACGCATCACCGCTGAATGCTACGCGCCGAACGCCGTCTCGCGCATCCTCGCGCCCGACAAGAGCATCACCGAAATCGTCAACAACTATGCGCGCATCAGCTTCAACTTCGGGCCGACGCTGATGATGTGGATGGCACGCCACGCCAAAGACGTTCACGCGGCCATCATCGAAGCCGACTGCGAAAGCCGTAAGCGATTTTCCGGTCACGGTTCAGCTATCGCGCAAGTCTATAATCACATGATCATGCCGCTGGCAAATGCGCGCGACAAACGCACGCAAGTCGTCTGGGGCATAGGTGATTTCGTGCACCGCTTCGGTCGTCGGCCTGAAGGGATGTGGCTGGCCGAGACCGCTGTTGATACGGCGACCCTCGAAGCGCTTGCCGAACAGGAAATTCGCTTCACGATTCTAGCGCCGCGCCAGGCCGGGCGGACGCGCAAACTGGGTTTGCGCCGCTGGCGCGACATGTCGGGCGGGCGCATCGATCCGCGCATGGCTTATCGCTGCCGCCTGCCGTCGGGGCGCTCAATCGCGCTCTTCTTTTATAATGGGCCGATAGCCCAGGAGATCGCCTTCGGCGGGTTGCTGGCGAGCGGCGTCGAATTCGCAAATCGTTTGCTCGGTGCTTTCGATGGCAATCGCAGCGCCGCTCAACTGGCGCATGTCGCGACCGACGGCGAAACCTACGGCCACCATCATCGTTTTGGCGACATGGCGCTGGCCTATTGCCTGCACCACATCGAAGCCAACCGCCTGGCGCGGCTGACGGTTTACGGCGAATTTCTCGAACAGCATCCGCCGACTCACGAAGTCGAGATCCTTGAGAATACTTCGTGGAGTTGCGCGCATGGCATCGAACGCTGGCGCAGCAACTGCGGCTGCAACATGGGCCGCCAGGATTGGTCGCAAGCCTGGCGCGGGCCGCTGCGCGAGGCGCTCGATTGGCTGCGCGATGAACTGGCCCCGCTTTATGAAAAGGCGATGGCTGAATATGTCGGCGATGCGTGGCGCGCTCGCGACGGTTACATTCAGGTGATTCTCGACCGCAGCAATGAAAACATCGCACAGTTTTTCGCCTCGCATGCGGTGCGCGAATGGTCGTATGCCGATCAGGTGCGTGCCTTTCGTCTGCTCGAAATGCAGCGCCACGCCATGCTGATGTACACCAGTTGCGGCTGGTTCTTTGACGAAATTTCGGGAATCGAAACCGCCCAGGTGATGGCTTACGCGGCGCGTGCCATCCAGCTTGCCAAGAAGACGACGGGCCTCGATCTGGAACCGCAATTCATCGAGTTGCTGGAGCGCGCCCCTGCCAACGTCGCCGAGCACCCGACGGGCGCTGATGTTTATCGCCATTTCGTCAAGCCGATGATGGTTGATCTGCTGCGCGTCGGCGCGCATTACGCCGTCTCGTCGCTGTTTGAAGATTACCCCGAAGAGACGACGATCTATGCTTATAAAGCGAAGCGCCGGGCTCACGAACTCAACGAAGCGGGCCGCCAGAAACTGGTCATCGGCTCCGCACAGATGCGCTCGAACGTCACCGCCGCCGAGAGCCAGATCAGTTATGCGGTGCTGCATCTAGGCGATCACAACCTGCTTGGCGGGGTGCGCGAGTTTGTCGACGAGGCGGGATTGGCGGCGATGCGTCGCGACATCAAAGAAGCCTTCAATCGCAGCGACCTCGCTGAAATCATTCGCCTGATGGATAAACACTTCGAGACCCACAACTATTCACTGTGGCACCTGTTCCGCGACGAGCAGCGCAAGGTGTGGGATCGCATCCTGCAATCAACGCTCGATGAAGTGACCGGCTCGTTCCGCCGCATTTATAGCCATCACTATCCGATCATGCGGGCGATGCACGAACACCACGCGCCGATTCCGAAGGGCTTGCTGGTGACCGCAGAGTTGACGATCAATAGTGATCTGCGACGCGCGATTGAGGGGCAGGAATTCGATGCGGCACATGTCGCCAGCTTGATTGAAGAAGTCTGCCGCTGGAGCTTCGAGGTTGATCGCACGACGCTCGGCTTTGTCGCCAGCCGCCGAGCGCAAGCGTTAATGGAGCAGTTCAGGCGCGCGCCGCAGACCTCCGCGCCGCTCGAACAGATCTACGCGATTCTTGTGGCGCTCGAACCGCTGGCGCTGCCGCTCAATCTGTTCAAGGTACGCAATCAACTTTTTCTGACCAGCAAGCAGATACTCGGCGAATTGATCGAGCGCAGTCGGCGCGGCGATGCCGCCGCAACGGAATGGATCGCGCGCTTTATTCGCCTGAGCGATTACCTGCGCCATAAGGGAGCCTGACGGGAAATGATGAATGATGAGTGATAAATGATGAATGATGAACAACGGAAAAAGCGGCGTGGTGATGCATCGCACGATTCCTTCAGTTCATCATTCATCACTCATCCTTTATCATTATCCTTTATCATTATCCTTTGGAACGATCATGAAAAATCCGCTCGCCACCTACCGGCTGCAATTCAATCCGGACTTTGGATTCACCGCCGCAAAAAGTGTGATTGATTACCTTGCGGCGCTGGGCGTGTCGACCGTCTATGCTTCGCCGATCTTCAAAGCGCGGCGCGGCAGCACGCACGGCTACGATGTCACCGACCCGAACCAGTTGAACGCGGAACTGGGCAGCACCGAAGAGTTCGAGGCGCTGGTGCAAACGGTTCAAAAACATGGTTTGACATGGTTGCAGGACTTCGTGCCGAATCACATGGCTTACGACAGCCGCAATCGTATGCTGATGGACGTATTCGAAAAAGGCCCAGGCTCGCCTTATTTCGCTTTCTTCGACATCCTCTGGGATCATTTGCGCGAAAACCTGCGCGGCAAAGTCATCGCGCCTTTCCTGGGCAAGCCTTACGGCGAGACGCTGGAAAGCGGCGAACTCAGTTTGCAATACGGCGACGGCAATTTTTCGGTGAAGTATTACGATTCGATCTACCCGCTGCGCATCGAATCCTACGCGACGGTGATCGCCCACAATCTGAACGAATTGAAAGAGCAACTGGGCGCTGATGATGTCGATTTCATCAAAATGCTCGGCATTGTAATTGTGCTTACTAACCTGGCAGACAAGGCGCAGGCCGATCCGCTGTCGCGCACCGCCCAGATGCTGCTGGCGCGCGATGCGCTGTGGATGATGTACCGCGACAACCCGGCGGTGCGCGATTTCGTTGATCGGCGCGTGCGCGAGTTCAGCCTCGACGCCGACCTGCTCGACGCCATGCTGGCGCAGCAGTGGTTTCAGTTCACCTACTGGCGCGTCGCCACAAAAGAGATCAACTACCAGCGCTTCTTCAACATCAATGAGTTGATTTCGCTGCGCATGGAAGACAAGCGCGTCTTTGATCATGTGCATCGGCTGGCGCTCGGCCTGTTGAACGAGGGCAAGATTCAGGGCCTGCGCATCGACCATGTGGACGGCCTCTACAACCCTACCGAATACGTCGAGCGATTGCGCCGCCACGCGCCCGGCGCTTATATCGTCGTCGAAAAGATTCTGGAGTTGAGCGAACAACTGCCGGGGCTCTGGCGGGTTGACGGGACGACCGGCTACGACTTTCTGAATTATGTCAACGAGTTGTTTGTTGACCAGGCGAACGAGCCACGCTTTCAGCAGATTTATGTGACCTTCAGCGACGGCACGCTCGCCTACGATGAGTTGCTCTATGAAAAGAAGAAGCTGATCATCGAGCGCCATCTGACGGGCGATCTCGACAACCTGACGGCGTTGCTGAAGACGATTTCGACGACGACGCGCGATGCCATTGACCTGGCGTGGGAAGCCTTGATGCAGGCGATCAGCGAAGCCGCCGCCGTCTTTCCGGTTTATCGAACTTATATCGATGGCGGCGAGATCAGCCAGCAGGAGCGCGGCTTCATTGAAGAAGCCATCGAAAAAGCCAAAGTGAGAAATCCTACACTCGAACGGGCGCTCGAATTCCTGCATCAAGTGCTGCTGCTCGATTATCCCGAACACCTCGCCGATTCGCATAAGAACCTATGGCTCGACTTCGTGATGCGCTTTCAGCAGTTCACCTCGCCATTGATGGCCAAGGGACTTGAAGACACAGCGTTTTATGTTTTCACACGGTTGGTATCGCTCAACGAAGTCGGCGGCAATCCCGGGCGCTTCGGCATCTCGGTTGACGACTTCCACGCCGCTATCGCGCGGCGCGCACGGTCGTTTCCGCACACCATGAACGCGACCGCGACGCACGACACCAAGCGCGGCGAAGACCTGCGCGCCCGCATCAACGTGTTGTCGGAGATGCCCGACGAATGGCAGCAGCATATCGAACTCTGGCACGAGTTGAACATGCCGCTGAAGCGCACTGTGCAGGACGAAGCCGTGCCGAGCCGCAACCGCGAATACTTTCTCTATCAAACGCTCATCGGCGCGTGGCCGTTTACAGAAGCCGAACGCTCAGGGTTTGTCGAGCGCATGCAGCAGTACATGCTCAAAGCGGCGCGCGAGGCAAAGACGCATACCTTCTGGCTCGACAACAACGTCGAGTATGAAGCGGCGCTGTTTGATTTCACAGAGAAGCTGCTCACCGCGTCGCCGGAGTTTTTGGAGAGCTTCAAAGCATTTCAAAAGCGTGTGGCGCATTACGGTATCTTCAATTCGCTGTCGCAGACCCTGATCAAGCTGAGCGTGCCGGGCGTGCCGGATTTGTATCAGGGCACCGAGCTTTGGGATTTGAGCCTGGTAGACCCTGACAATCGCCGTCCGGTGGATTACCAGCAGCGGCGGCAAATGCTCGATCAGTTGCGCGCGGCTTCCGCGTCAAACATCACCGCGCTGGTTGGCGAACTGTTGGCGGCGCGCGCCGACGGGCGCATCAAGCTGTTTGTGATTCATCGCACATTGCAAGCGCGGGCCGCGTATCAAGAGTTGTTCGAGCAAGGCGAATACCTGCCGCTCAGTGTGACAGGCGAGCACGCCGCGCACGTCATCGCGTTTGCGCGCCGGCAAGGCGAGCAACTATTGGTGACCATCGCGCCGCGCCTGTTGGTCTCGCTTGTCGGTGAGGAGGAGTTGCCGCTCGGCGAGGTGTGGCGCGACACGGTCGTTAAGTTGCCCGCCGGTGCGCCGCGCGCCTGGCGCAATGGGTTGACCGATGAATCATTGAAAGCCACCAAACGCATCACCGTCGCCGACGCCCTGCGCCGCTTGCCAGTGGCGCTGCTCGTCTCTCAGTGATGCGATAAAGCTGAGCCTCTACCGTTTCCATACAAAACTATTGACGGCGATTGCCCCAACCCTATAATGCAAGTCGCAGGGTAAGCACTGCTCCCAACGACAGCGCCTGATTATTGATGCTTCTCTGGCTCAGGCATTTGGATCACCCCGATTTCAAGGTTCATCTTTAGGTCAACCCCATTCGAGGCTCATTGCCGCACTTGCTGCGGTCGATTGCGCCGCGAGCGCCAATGATAGGAGCCTGCAAACATGATGCATGAAAGAATTCTCGGTTATCTTGCGCCGGTGCTCGGCGAAGCAACCGCCAATAACCTGCTGAAGCATTACTGCATAAAAATGCATATCACCGTTGAAGAGATCACCCCAAGCCAGGTGCCTGAGTTAGCCAATGCCATGCGCCCGATGATGGCTGTCTGGCTGGGAACCGCAGGCGCAATGCGCGCCGCTGAAGAAATTGCCAGAATGGGCAAAGGAGCTTAACCACATGAGCGCGAAATCCCTGACCAAGCCGTTTATCTTCTCCCTGTTGATTCTGCCGATCACCTTTGTGGCGGTGATGAGCATGAAAGGCGCAGCCGCCGCGAGCGCGCTGACGATGACGCTGTTCGCTGCGACCGTGATGGTCGAATTGTTCGCCGTAGCGCAGTTCGTCCGCGTGCGCCGCGCCTTTGCCGCAGGCGATGCCGGATACCTGACCTGGACGCTGATTGTAACTTTCATGATAATTCGATTGGTAGCCGAAGGCCGCCTGTTGACGCTGACCTATAACCTGGTGCCTGAATACCGGGACGGCGCTTCATCGACGCTCTACTTTTACATCATCGTGCTGCGCTATCTCTACACCTTGAGCGACCTGTTGTTTATCGGCGCGCTGGTCACGACGATCCGCTCATACAAGATCACCGGGCTGCCCTTTAAGCTGTTGCGGGTCGATTACCTTTACATACTGGCGCTCTGTACGCTGCCGGTGGTGACGTTTATTTTTCGCGGCAATTTGATGCAGGCGGCCATCGCCAACCCGGACGGCTACATGATGGTATACCGGCTGGTAGCGGTTTCAGTCGGCGCGGTGATTGCTTCGTTATGCATCGTTGTGCGCCGCTACGCCTCACAGATGGGCGGTGGGGCAGTGGCGCGTGTCTGGAACATGGTAGTCGTCGCCGGGGTGGCGCGCGACGGTTCTTTTTTGGCGCTGGCATTGATTTCGGGATGGTCGAAACCCACCGCGACCTTCGTCGAGCAATACCTGCTGTGGACGTTCGCGTGCTGCTGGTTGATCGCCGCGCTCTATCAAAACGCAGTCTTCGCGCGCGCCGCCGCATCACCTGAAGTCGCCGTGGCAGAGAGCCTGGCCTGACGCCTACAAGGCAAGATTACCTTTTGAGCATAGCGGGCCAACACTCGCCGTTGCTGTCCGCCGTGGCGCACCGTATCATGCTGGCGCTCGCACATTACTGCTCAGGAGGTTGTTATGCTTTACGGCGTTGGCATGTTTGCTACGGATTACGCGATACGCCCGGACGATCTGGCGCGCGAACTCGAAGCCCGCAGCTTTGAATCGTTCTGGGTTCCCGAACACACACACATCCCCGCAAGCCGCCGCTCGCCTTATCCCGGCGGCACCGACTTGCCCAAAGAATACTGGCATACCTATGATCCGTTCGTGGCGCTCACGGCGGCGGCAAGCGTCACCAAAAATCTGAAAGTCGCCACCGGCATCTGTCTGATCATCGAACGTGATCCCATCACCACTGCCAAAGAAATCGCCAGCCTCGACCGGCTATCAAACGGGCGCTTTCTGTTCGGCATCGGCGGCGGCTGGAACGCCGAAGAGATGGAAAATCACGGCACCGATTTCAAGACGCGCTTCAGCCTGCTGCGCGAGCGCGTCCTGGCCATGAAAGAAATCTGGACAAAAGACGAAGCCGAGTTTCACGGGCGGTTCGTCAACTTCGATCCCCTCTGGTCATATCCGAAGCCTGTGCAGAAACCGCATCCGCCAATTCTGATGGGCGGCGACGGGCCGAAGACCTTTGATCGAGTGATTGAGTTCTGCGATGGCTGGATGCCTATCGGTTATCGCTTGGAAGGCTTGCCGGAAAAGATCGGCGATCTGCGCCGCCGGGCCGAAGCCGCCGGGCGTGATCCCGATTCGATTTCAATTACCATCTTCGGCGCGAAGCCCGAACGTCAGGCCATCGATCAACTCGCCGAGGCCGGCGTCGAGCGCGTCATCTTCATGCTGCCCGCCGCCGACCGTGATACGGTGATGCCGCTGGTCGACCAATATGCCGGGCTGATTGGTTAGGGCGATGATGTGAGAATGAATTTAACGCAGAGGACGCAGAGTGCACACGGAGGTCGCAGGTTATTCTCTGCGTCTACTCCGCGACCTCTGCGTTAAAAGATCGCCATCGTCATCGGCTTATCGCCTGATCGCCGCGCCGCTGCCTTCGATATAAGATTCGCCGTCGCGAATGAGCGGCTGGCCGGCGACGATGACGTGATGGATGCCTTCAGGGTATTGCCGCGAATCGGCATAGGTCGCGCGGTCGATGACGCGCTCGGCGTCAAAGACCACGAGATTGGCCCGCCGGCCTGCGGCGATCAGGCCATGCCGCTGCAATTGAAACGTCTCTGCCGCAAGGCCGCTCATCCGGCGCACCGCTTCAGATAGCGATATGTGATTTTGCTCACGCACGTAGCGACCGAGGATGCGCGGGTAGGTGCCGTAAGCGCGCGGGTGCGGCTTGCCGCCCAGCAGGCCATCCGTGCAGACGTTGACGTAAGGCTCCTGCATGATCCGGCGCATCACCTCTTCAGACTGGCTGAAGCTGATCATGCCAATAGCCATGCGCTCTGCGGCCAGCAGATCGAAGGCGAAATCGCTGGCCGTCTCTTCGCTGACGGGCGCTCGATGGTGCGCCAGCGCCGCCGCCTCGGCGAGGTTCTTGCCAACGTATTCGGGATGATTGCCCGACGGAAGATCGGAGATGATGATGCCTTCAGGGCCAGACCATTTCCAGAAGTTATCCCAGTGCGAAGGGCCACGGTCGAACATCTGGCGCTGCATGCGATGGCGTTCGTCTTTGCTTGCCAGCCGCTCAAGCGTCGCTTCGACGCCGCCCGCATGCGCCCATGGCGGCAACATCGCGCCGAGCATGGTCGAACCGGCGATGTAAGGATACTGGTCTGCGGTCAGCCGCACGCCTGCGGCCTGCGCCGCGTGAATCATTTCCAGCATGGCGTCAAGGCGCGCAAAGTTTTCGCGCCCGGCGATTTTGAAATGCGAGATGTGTACGCGCACGCCTGAGGCTTTGCCGATGTCGATCATCTCGGCAATCGAGTCCGTAATGTAATCGCTCTCACTGCGCATATGCGCCACGAAGACGGCGTCGAATTCGGCAACCGTGCGCGCCAGTTCGATGAGTTCAGCAGTGTCGGCATAACAACAGGGCGGATAGATCAGGCCGGTTGAAAGACCGAGCGCCCCCTGGCGAAGACCCTCGCGAATCAGTTGCTGCATGGCGGTGATTTCATCAGGCGTGGCGCGGCGGTCTTCCATGCCCATCGCGAAGAGCCGCACCTGGCCGTGCGGAATCAGGTAAGCGCAATCGAGCGAAGGCTGTGCGCGCTCGATTGCCTCAAGGTATTCAGCGACCGTCTGCCATTCCCATTCGTGACCTAAACTACCATCCAGCCCGGCGAGTTGTTGCGCCACCTGGGCGCGGTCTTGGCGACGCACAGGCGCAACCGACAGACCGTCCTGCCCGAAGAGTTCCAGCGTGATGCCCTGGCGAACTTTCATCGGCAATTGCGGCTCGACGAGCACGCGAATGTCCGAGTGGCTGTGCGTGTCGATGAAGCCGGGCGCAACGGCCAGCCCCCGGCAATCGAGTTCTTCCGGGCCGTGCAGCGCGCCTTCGGCGTCAATCGCCAGAATCGTGTCGCGACCAATGGCGATGTCGCCATAGATAGGCGGGCGGCCCGTGCCGTCGTAAATCAGCCCGTGTTTCAAGACCAGCTCCGGTGTCTTCATGTGGTTTGCCTTTCTCGAATCGCCGTCGAACCAGCGGCAGCATAATCGGGCCAGCGCACGCCAGTCAACCGGATTGCCGGAGCAGGGAACCGGCTATAGTTAATGACAGGCGCAATCATTGTCCGCCGTATGGCTGTCGGTGATTGTATAGGTCTGCATGGTTGCCGGCACTTCGATGGTGGCGCTGGCGTTCCCTTTACAAGTCTTGATCGTCACCGCGAGGCTGTGATCGGCGGGGGCGGCTTGTATTTTCGTCTTGCAGCCTTTGACTTTGATAACCGCTTTGCCGGAAAGCGTCAGGCCGGTGGCGCAGGCGGTGAATTTATAATCGCCGGTCACCGAGTTGAATTGCAGTAAATTGCCGTTGCTGTCGTCCTGTATGCAGCTATCGAAGGCCAGCGAATCGTTGTTGTAACGCGCCAGTACGAAATCGCCGCGCCCCTCGTCGTTGCCGCTGTAACCGCCGAGAACGATCTTGCCGTCGGGCTGTAGCGCCACCGCATTTGCCGTGTCTATCACGTCGCCTAAATCCGTAGTGACCACGCCGCCGTCGCCGAAGCTGCTATCGAAGCTGCCGTCTTGGTTATAACGCACGAGTGCAAAATCAACTTGCGGTCGGCTGGCATTGAGATTCCCGACGGCCCCGGCTACGAGAATCTTGCCGTCGCGCTGCAAAGCCAATGTCTGCGCCACGCCGCCGTGTCCTGCGAAATCGTAAGTTATCTTACCGGCGACGCCAAACGTCATATCCAGGCTGCCATCGCCATTGTAACGCGCGATAGCCATGACCTTAGGCAAATCCTCATCTAGTCGGGTCATTCCTGCGGCGATGATCTTGCCGTCGGGTTGGATGGCGAGGGCGTGGGCTTCGCACTGGAAAACAGAGAAACTCGTCGTCACTTTGCCGCCGTTGCCGAAACTGGCGTCCAGGCGGCCATCGCTGTTGAAGCGCGCCAGGCCCCAGGGCGAGGCGTGGCTGTTGAAATCGGTTCCACCGGCGAGAACGATCTTACCGTCAGGCTGTAAAGCCATGGTGTAAGCCTCATCGAAGCCGTCGGAAAATTCCACCCTCGCCTTGCCGTTGTTGCCAAAGGATTTATCTAGACCCCCCTGACTTTTGTAACGCAGCGCCGCGAAGGAAGACGATTGTAGCTTAGGTCGCCCCCCTGCAAGGCCAGCGACAAGGATTTTGCCATCGGGCTGGACTTTCATGATGTCAGCGAAGTCAGCGCCGCCAACATCAGTGACCACCGCGCCGCCGTTGCCGAAAGCGGTATCCAGACTGCCGTCGCCGTTGAAGCGCGCCACCGCGAAATCCTGGCCGACCCCACGCGCGCCTCCGCCCACGAGAATTTTACCGTCCGGCAGCAGGGCGATTGTGGAGGCTCCTTCAAATTGACTTGCCTTGCTGATGACTTTTCCGCCGCTGCCGAAGGAAGCGTCAATACTCCCATCACGGTTATAGCGCACGAGAATGATCGGGCCGCTGGGATCATTCGTATAGCCGACGGTAATGATCTTGCCATCGGCCTGTATCGCCAGCGCGTTCAGACTCTCACTGTGGCCGGAGAAGTCTGTTCTTACCTTTCCCGCCGCGCCGAACGTGGCGTCGAGCGTTCCGTCATGGCTTGGCATCGCCTGCGGCAGTGTGACCGAAACAAACAGTATGGCGCTGGCGATAACAAAAAAATACCCGAAGCCGGTTAAGACACGTCGATTGAAATTTACCGACTGGTTTCGCTGCAACATGGCATGTACCTCCACAGGGGCGCTGACTGGTGCAGCGCGAATGGTAATGATTGGATACCTGGCACCAGATAGCGCGGATTTGCTCATCTGGCGTCTCTTGACTTGCGAACCTGGAAGCCTGGTCTTGTTCGCGGGCGAAACGATTGTATAATGCCTCGGTAAAAGCGTAAAGCAAAAAGGAAATAAAATGTATGACAAACTCCCAACCGCGTGTGGCGCTCTACTTACAAGACAAGCATCCGCTCAGAGAGGCCATCGACTACGTGCGCTATGCCGAATCGCGCGGCTTTGAAGCCGTGTGGCAAGCCGAATCGCGGCTGGTGCGCGATGCCATCGTACCGATGGCGGCGTTTGCCGCGACCACCGAGCGCATCAAGGTCGGCTCAGGCGTGATCAACAACTGGACGCGCAACGCCGCGCTCATCGCGCAGACTTTCTCGACGCTTGATGATCTGGCACCCGGCAGAATCCTCTGCGGGCTGGGCGTCTGGTGGGAGCCGCTGGCGACGAAAGTCGGTGTCGCGCGCCGCAAGCCTTTGTTAGCCATGCGCGAGATGGTTGAAGTTGTGCGACGTTTATTACAGATGGAAAAAGTGACTTTCAAGGGCGAATTCGTCAACGTCGAGGAGATCGAGATCGACATCGTTCACGGCGACCGCTCACCGAAAAATGTGCCGATCTACATCGGCGCGACGGGAATGAAAATGATGGAACTGGCGGGCGAAATCGCTGACGGCGTGCTGCTCAATTATCTGGTCTCGCCGGCTTACAATCGCGAGGCGATGGAACATCTGCAAATCGGCGCGACGCGCGCAGGCCGCCAGCTTGCGGCGATTGACCGCCCGCAGTTGATCGTCTGCTCGCTTGATGAAGACCGTGGCCGGGCGCTTGATAACGCCCGCAAGCTGGTAACGCAATATCTCGGCCAGCAGCCGCACATCATGAAGGCGAGCGGCGTCAGCCCTGACCTGCTCGATGAGATCAGCCGCGTCCTGACCTGGCCTGCCGAAGAACATCAAATCCTTGAAGCCATGAAGTTGGTGCCGGATGAAGTCGTGCAACTGATCACGGCTTCGGGGACGCCGGATGAATGTCGCGCCAAAGTCGCGGAGTACATCGAAGCCGGCTGCACCTGCCCTGTGTTATACCCGCTCGGCGATGATGTGCGCGCGATGATCGATGCATTCGGCAATTGAGCAAAAGGGAATGAGCTTCAAGCATTCAGCAATCGCTTGATCTGCTGCTTGTCCGCAGGCAGGCGTACCGGGCGATTGGCGAAGCTGCCGTTAATCGCTCGCTGCTCGCCGTTGCTATCCATCGCCAGCTTGCCTGTATGATAAGCCACCGTGTAGGTCGGGTCTTTCAATAGATTGCCGGTCAGCACCGCCGCTACATCGTCTGTAGCTTTCATTATACCTGCCGCGACCAGCTTTTTTATCCCTGCGAGCGTCGCCGCAGAGGCCGGCTCGCACCCCACCCCGTCGCGTCCGATCATCGCTTTGGCGTCGGCCAGTTCCTGTTCGCTGACGCGTTCGACGACGCCACGGGTTTGCTCAAGGGCGCGCAGAGCTTTCTTCCATGACACAGGGTTGCCGATGCGTATCGCTGTCGCCAGCGTCGCGGGCCGCGTCTGTGCATGAAAGGTCAGATGATCAGGCGACGCGAACAATTCATAAAAAGGCGAAGCGCCTTCGGCTTGAATGACCGCGAGGCGAGGCGCGCGCTTGATGAAGCCGAGTTCGACGAGTTCGTGAATCGCTTTGCCGAAGGCCGACGAATTGCCGAGATTGCCGCCGGGCAACACGATCCAATCCGGCGGCTGCCATGCGCATTGCTCGATCAATTCGATGGCAATCGTCTTCTGGCCTTCCAGGCGAAACGGATTGATCGAGTTGAGCAAATAGATCTCCGTCTCTTCGGCTATCTCGCGGACGATGCGCATGGCGTCATCGAAATTCCCTTCGATCTCAACGACGGTCGCGCCGTATTCGAGGGCCTGCGAGAGCTTGCCGTAAGCGACCTGATCGGCAGGGATGAAGACCAGCGCCCGCAAACCGGCGCGCGCCGCATAAGCCGCCATCGACGCAGAGGTGTTGCCCGTCGAAGCGCAGGCCACTGCCGTCGCGCCGAGTGCGACGGCCTGGGTCACGCCGGTCGTCATGCCGTTATCTTTGAACGACCCCGTCGGATTCATGCCCTGATGTTTGAAGCGCAACTGTTCAAGCCCTGCGTAGCTGGCCGAACGTGGCGCATCGTAGAGCGGCGTGTTGCCTTCATTGAGTGTGACGATCTGCGACGGGTGGCTCGCAAACGGCAATAATTCCCGAAATCGCCAGACGCCGCTGCGCTCAATCTCGGCATCCATCATGCGGCGCTCGCGAAAGCGCGCTTTCATCTCGTCTATGCTGGCCGGCAGATGAAAGTCATAAGTCACATCGAGCAGGCCGCCGCATCGCTTGCAGGTATAAAGCCGCTCAGTCGCCCCGTAGCTCGCCAGGCAATCGGCCTCAATGCAACGCAAGTGAACCATCGAATGCGTATCGGTCATCGCAGGAAGGTTAGTAGAATGAACGCGGCAACGCAATGGTAGAGGCTAGAGGCTGGGGCTAGAGGTTAGCTCTATAAAATCCCCTGCTCTCTTGTTTGCTATGAGAGGGTGTCGACTATGGCTATGTTCGACTGACTAGCCTCTGGCCTCCAGCCTCTAGTCCTCCGGTGCGTGTTCGTCCCATAGCAGCAGCCAACTGTCGCTCGGCTCGACGAGCTTCAAGCCGACGTTGCGCTCGCCGCCGTCGCGCCACACGGCTTCGACGATGGCCGTCACGTCGAAGTCATAAGACGGCACTGTAACTTTCAATACCGCGCCCGGCTCGACCTCGCGCGGCGTGTGCAGGCGCAAACCTGAAGGGCTGATCTCTTCGATAGTCATCTCTTCAGAGAACGGCGAAAGGTGCGAGGTATTGCCTTCGACGCGCGCTTTGATACTGACTTTGGCGCGCAACTCGGCGCGGCGGTCTTCGTCGCCGTCTTCGACTTCGTTAGCTTCGGCCAGCAAATCGTCGTAGCAGGCAGCGCAAACCTGACGATAACCGAGGTGCGCAATGGCAGCGAGCTCCGGCAGGCGCGAGATGTTTACGATCTGGCTGGTTTTTTCATTGCATCGGTCGCATAGGCCCGACATACGACAAAAGCTCCTTGTGCTTGGCCAGAATGGCGAGGTGTGGTGCGATGGTTCGGCATCGAAATCATTCGTCTCAACCTGGAAAAGATGCGCCAAGTATAAGCAGAATCGTGCCGGGACTCAACAGGAAAATTGCTTTTCGCAAGTCTTAGGAGATTGGCGTCTAGAGATTGAAATGATATTCAGTGGTGATTCACCCTTCAGTAAGCGCAGAGCGAATCTCGATCAGCAGCGATGGCAAATCTCGCGAGGGCTAACTCCAGGCCCGCGACAGAACCGTGCAGCGGCGATCACCGCTGCACGGATAAATTGGATGATTGCGAAAATAAATCGGCGGAAGAGATGAATGCCTCGCACGTCCGCGTCGCCTGGGGACATCAGGGCGCGCAATGCGGAAGGTGCGGCAAGCGATCTCTCTCCCGCCGAACAACGCCGGTAATGGAACAGCTTGGCTACAGCAAGTTCCATAGGCAAACAGGAGCAAAGTGCATGAATAATCCAAAAAGGAGAGGAATTAACCCCTCAATCAGAATAGACGCAAAAAATTGCGAAATATGGCGAAAATTACAGAAAATAAATTTGCCCGTTTGCTGCCAGGCATCGCAGCGGCTAAAAGACTTGTGGCATAAGCCACAATATTATGTTGTCAGTGTCCGCGACGGCTCGGAAATAAAAATTGAATTACAGAGCGTTTCTGAAAAGCCCCGAAGGGGCGTAATTCAATAGCTTGGGGCATCGCCCCAAGATCAGCAGCAGCAACTGGGTAAGCCCTGAAAGGGCGCGATAACCCAAGGGCGGCTCCGATATTGCGCCCTTTCAGGGCTTGCGTGCTTAACCTGACTTCTACCCGGCGCGTTGCGCCGGGCTATTGAATTATGCCTTTTCAAGGCTTTCACTGACTTTTCAGAAATGCTCTACAGAGTATTCTAAGTGCTCTCAAGTTTGATCTACAGCAGCAGGCGATGCGTGGCTCAGCCAGATTTTACGAGCGAATCAGGATCAACAAAAGCGCTGGTAGGGCCGCTCTTACGGACGCGGAAGCTGATTTCATTGCCAAGCGCGAGTGAAAATTCGCTGGCTTTGGCCGATGGAATGCTCACGGTAATCTGTTTGCCTACAGCCCAGGAAAACAGGTTAGGATACCCGCTCACTGGGGTTATTTGCGTCACATCCACGGTCGCGGTCACATAGTCGCCCAGTTCGTTGTGCGGGCTGATATTGACGATCTTGCCCTGAACGACCGCCCAGTTCTCAACCACTTTGATAGACATGGGTTTCCTCTGTGATACCCGCCAGATAGCCCACCAAAGCATCGGCAATCTGTTGCCCGGTTTGGTCCTGGTAGTAGCTATAGGCGGGCGATGGATTCACCTCAAAGCAATAGTAAGCACCCTGCTCTGTCCGTTTCAAGTCGATGCCGCAGAACGGAAGCCGCAGCATAGAAGCCAAATCATAGCATTTCCGGCAGACTTCTGGCGGTAACTCCACCGGACGCATCTCGACCCCCAATCCGTCCCTTTGCGCATACCGGTAATCCACTGCCGGGGATGAAATTTCAGTGGCAAAGATTGTGCTTCCCACGACGTGAACGCGGATGTTGGTGCCGGAAACAAAGCATTGGAACTGTGTCGGTAGAGTGCGGATCTTGTTCAGGTTTCGCTCGTCTTTTGTCGACCATTCTCGAACGATGGAGCGGACTGAGCTGATTGATTTGTAGATCACTCTACCATGCAGCCGAATGAATTCTAGCGCTTCGTCAGGTTCATTCGTCACCAGCGTCGGCGGAGTGCGAAAGAACCGCGAGATCAACTGTGTCTGGTAGGGCTTTGAGGTGTTGGAGGACATCGCGCCCGCCCGGTTGACCACCCTGCATTCTGCGAGTTCGATCCAGTCCGCCAACACCTGATGGAGAAACGCCGACCGGGCGACACGCCATGGATCCAGCGGCGTGCAGCGGCGTTGCCGGTTTTCCGGCAGAGCTTCGCTCTCGATTAGACGAGAGTAGACGCCAGTGAAGTTTTCGAGGGGCCACTCCCGCTCCTGCGCCCATAGGTATCCAGTAAGGCGTCCGTCCTCGTGATCAAGCGCGATGTCGCAGAAATGCGACTCGCGCTGATGGAATACCAGGTGCTTGATCCCACGGCGACGCGCAGCTTCGATCCCCAGCGCAAGAGGCGGCTCGGAAGCTATTCCGCAGAACAAGATCATGAGCGCACCTCCAACAGTCGCACCACCGAATCGAGTATCCCTTCGTTAGCCATGGCTGGGCACGGATCGACGCCACTAAACACCCAACTCGCGCGGCTCACGGACCAGACGAAATGGATTAGCAGGATCTCAATGCCGCTCAAAGACGCCAACTTCAGGCAGGGTTCGATAAACTCCGCAGGAATACCGCCGAAAACTTGATCGCCCACGACAAACGCGCACGACCTCTGTTCGCCCGGAGGATCCACTAACCATGCTGGGACATTGCCGGGGGCTGCCGGGCCCATGGAATAAGCAATCAATCCTGGCATCGGATATCGGCGTACGCTGCTCGTCAAGCGGACGCGGGCCGTCGGCAGCCCTGACTTGCTGGCCAGATACTGCCATGCCAGCGAGGTGTAGCTCGGCCCCCCCAAGCCCTGCGGCGAAACGGGGCTAATAACCGGACAGCGCAACGCCGCCAGCCAACTTAAAAGCAGAGCAAACATCTCCATGACGGCGTATTCACGATCTACAGCCGACGCCACAGCGAAGTGCGGCATATCTACATATCGCAGCCGATTGAAGACAACGCCGATGGCGTCGCTGTGTATCATCGTGCCATCATGTAATGTCAAAACGCTTTCGACGCGGGCACCCTCCAGCCTATGCGCCCACTGGGGGGCGAGGATAATCTCGTCGAGAGACACAAGCCTCGTGTCTACGAAGGGATGACGCCGCAGGAGACGAGCGGCCACACGGGCGGCCGTCTCGTCCCCCGGATGGGCTAGAATCAGGAATCGCACCGCACGTCACCGATCCTTTAGTTTCGAGTCAAAGAGGCGCTTTGCCTGGGCAGACCCTTGCTGCATCAACTCCTGCAATTGAGAGTAATCCTCTTCAGCAGACAGCGCGCTCTCGCTCAAATCCGGGCGCAACTCCGAGCCAATAAACGGCTCCGTGGTGGCTGCGCCACTCCCAGTAGGCATGCTGGATGCTGCTTCGAGCGCGGCCACACGTGCTTCCAATTGTGCTATCCTGGGATCTTCCGGCGGCGTAAATCCACCGCCGAAGCCGCCCTCGCCCGGCTTACCTTCGATGAACTTACCGTCTGTAAACTTGTCCGTGAGTTTGTCGGAGAAACCCTTATCAAACGAAACACTCTTATCTAGCTGCGGTTTCTCCAGCCGCTTGTCCCTGAATTCTTTGAAGCGGTCTTTCTCCAATCGCTTCTGATCGCGAATGTCTTTAGTCTCCTTGAACTGGCTCTTTTCTATGGTCTTGCAATGAACGGCGACATTCGCCGTCATCACCGGCCCAGCGGCACTTATTCCCGTGATAGCGACACACGTGGACACGCCGCTGTAGGCCTTCGAGTTCGGGTTAGAGCTTTCATGGAAGCCGGAATTGCCGCTGGCTCCCGGATACGGGTCGCCTGCATCGCCGCGATTGTGATTGAGTTCCATGTCCCGTTTGTTGTCGGCCTGCATCAGCGCCACTTTATAATGGTTCTCGTTAGTGTTGGTGCTGATGGAATCGTCGATGTGCCAGATCAGCAGCCCGGCCTGCGGCAGGGAGGCGTCGAACCGGTTCTGCTGCCGGTTCTCGACTAGAAAATACTCACTGCCAGGGCTGCCGTCCTTCCAGAGTCGCAACACCGTATTGGAGTCTTTGACATCAGGAATGCTGACCGGGCCGTTGGTGGTGCGGTTGTCAATGGAAACCCAACCTTGGTTGGCCTTGCACCATGCCGACGGATGCACTGGTATGTCGCCGCCGCCGCCCCAACTGCCGGCTGCCATCAGACACCAGTTGCCGATCCCTTCCGAGGTTTGATCCGTGTCGTAGAGGTCCGGGAACCCAAACAGAAGATGACCGAGTTCGTGGCTACAGACGCCGATTTTCGAATCTTCGGGAACAGTCAAATAGCCGAAGATTTTCGTAGCGTCCACCGTCCTGGCACCACCTTCAATGACCCACTTGTGCGACCAGATGTCGTCCGGATTACCGGTCTGTTCCGCACCGCCGCCAGCATGCACGACGATGAAGGCATCCACAAAGCCATTGCCATCATTATCAAACGGGCTGAAGTTCACTGATGGGTCAGCCGCGATCACCGCGTCGCGGGCCATCGTCTGCGCGTTGGGACTGGTGCCACCTAGACCAGAAGCGCCATGAGCGTACTGGGCCAACGTGAGCGGCAGGCGGAATGGCCCAACCACGTCGCCCTGAATGTCGATCAACCCATGCGTAACTTCCGCGTAATACTCGCGCACGCTTTTAGTGGGAATCACGCCAGTGGAGAAGAAAAGGTTGTGGAAATGCGCCTGTGTCTGCGTCATTGGCTTATCGGAGAAATCAACGAGAACTACGATGACGCGCAGCACGCCGCGCAAAGGTGCCCGGTCGGCAGCTGCATTTCGGATCACGCTCAGCGGTGTACCAAGCGGGTAGTCCTCTGGCGGGATGATCAAGCCATCATTCAAGCCAGGGCGGTTCGGTTCCGCCGCTCGCGCCAACGCTCCGACCACCGAGGTCGACGCCGCCCGGATGTCAGCAAGTTCTTTCTTGATTCGCTCATTGAGTTCTGGAGCCGGAGCCACCGCGCAGCACAGACCATCATCGCTTTCCGCCGCTGCCCGGCGGATTCGCTCGAAATTATAAAGTAACTCACTCTTGTTTGGCATCGGACTTCTCCCGTTTTGGGGATTAAGTTAGGCGTAGTTGTTGTGCAGTTGTCGCCTTAGGCTCGTCTCCCCTTTGGCAAGCCAGATCCGGTGACTCTGCGGTTAACACGGCAAAATCTGCTAGTGAAACGAAAATGTGACGGCACCTTCATTATGGCGCAAGAGAGCTAGGTGGTGCCTTCAAGGGACCGAGTGTGGGGGCCGCTTTTCTAGGATTCTGCGACCTATATTGTGACTTCCAGCAAAACCGGAATCGGTAGCTTAGCTAACGCGAAGCACACAAACACGAAAAGAACTAAAACAAATCGGCTCATAGTTTTGCTCCGTTAGATCAGTTCTAACTGTAATTCATACACATTTGGGAGATGATAGTGATTAATGCACTACCACTTTCCAAACCCATCATCCAACATGATTTATGAGATTTCGGTCGATTCTATTTCGCAATAGGGCCTAATTTTGCGTTTAGTGCCTCTGGAGGCGTTAGATATAAACCGATACGAAATACAATAACTCGGCCCCGTTGCGAGAAAGATAATCTGAGCAGACTTGGCAGAACTTAAAGCGGGCTAATAAGATCATTCCGCAGGCACGGGATTATACGTCGTAAAAGATGTAAAATATCACGTCTTTTACGACACCCATTACTGGTTAGACTGGACTTTGATGGATTAAGCTCGCTTCTTTCTTTTGCCTTCGACAGTGATTGCCCGCTCAATTTCGACTACACCTCTCTCGATAGCTTCATTGATCAATATGAGGGGCTCATTTTGAGGTTTCAGATGGCCAGTTAGCGATAGCACGTATAGCTTGAGAGCAGCTTTGTGTGCATCAGTGTAAAGGTATACTAACCGAATGCCGTCGAGCAGAGTATCACTTGCTCTTTTCACTCCTTCAGGGCCGCTGTTGATGGCTTCTTGGATGGTGAACAGAAGATGTGCCAAAGACTGAGCAGCAGATGGGTCTTTACATAAGGCAGGCTCAAGAAACGCAAGCCAAATCTTGTCATCCGCAAGTAAATTCTGGCAATTACCTTCTTTACGTTTTGGCATGAGCCACTCAATATATGAATCAATGCGACGATTAGAATATGCAACGAAACGTACTATATCGTCAAGCGTATAATAGTGCGTTTTGTCAAATAATACGCTTTGTGCTATGTCTTGACCTGATGATTCAATTGCGGATAAACGAGTTATTAGAACGAAGAGGACGCACCGCATATTGGCTTGCGGTAGAGACAGGAACCAACCACGCGGTGATAGCGAAGCTCAGATACAACCGAGCGAAATCGATACGGTTTGATGTGCTAGAACGGTTATGCAATGCGCTGGAATGTGAACCGAGTGAGTTAATCCAGATCGTAGAGGACGAGCCAGAAGAAAAAGGGAAGACAAAGCGCAGAGGCACGCTGGTTCGGAACTGAGGATATTTGGCAACATACTGCGCCTAACAATCCGTTGCAGCGGAGTTGTTCTACGTGCGATGCACGCACCATGAGGAATGAAACCTACTAGACAGCCAGCGACGCGGGGAGCAAGATAAGCGGTGACCGAGGCGGTCACGAAGACCGTCG